>Ga0208900_1000512_pt1 | contig 24245 bp, 18 predicted proteins | sample AntAceMetag02UKK_FD_184763 | JGI IMG/M metagenome (GOLD analysis project Ga0208900, IMG submission 184763) | Saline lake microbial communities from Ace Lake, Antarctica - Antarctic Ace Lake Metagenome 02UKK (SPAdes) (version 2) | ecosystem: Environmental > Aquatic > Non-marine Saline and... | reverse complement strand
TCAATTCTAATTCTTTCTTGGTTTCTTGTTTATTGTCTTTCGAGCAAGACATTGTCATTATTAAAAATGAAATTAGGATGTAAGTTTTCATGTTCTTGTTTTTTTCTTTGCTATAGTGCATAACGGTCTGCGGCTATGGCCTGTGCCGCGATTACCTCCAACCGTTTAGCACTTTTTCTGTTCGTAAAAATACACATTTTATCATTAAACTGGTGCACCCACCGCGGCATGGGCCATGAGCCGCTGTTAAGGTTTCGTGGCCTTTTTCCGTCTGCCCCGGCGTGGGGCAAGGTTTGCTTTGGTAGTTGGCCTCGTGCGCAAGGTTGGCCGTGCGTTGGATTTGGCCTGTGGCATTTGTTGGGGCTTTTGGGTCGGGCAGTGTGTTGGCATTGGCCTTCGGCCGTGTGCTTGGCCATTTTTCGTGCGGCGGGCCGTGTTTCGGACAGGGTTCGCCAGTGCGTTGGCGAAAAACAAAGCACCCAACTTTCGAAGCCTTTACGAAACCAAAGAACTTGTTTCATTAATTTGAGGCGGCCATGAACTTTTAACGGTCTGCGGCTATGACCCGTGCCGCAAAACCCTCTAACCGTTCAACACTTTTTCTGTTTGTAAAAATACACATTTTCCCTTTAAGCCGATGCACCCACCGCGGCATGGGCTATGAGCCGCTGTTAAGGTTTCGTGGCCTTTTATCTTTCTGCTCCAGCGTTGGCCAAGGTTTGCTTTGGTAGTTGGCCTCGTGCGCAAGGTTGGCCGTGCGTTGGCTTTGGCCTGTGGCATTTGCTGGGGCTTTTGGGTCGGGCAGTGTGTTGGCATTGGCCTTTGGCCGTGCGGCAGGCCATTTTTCGTGCGGCAGGCCGTGTTTCGATTTTGGCCTTAGGCCGTGTTTCGGTTAGGGTTCGCCTGTGTGGGGGCATTGGCCTATGGCCGTGTTTCAGCCCGGACAAACGTGCGTTGGCGAAAAACAAAGCACCCAACTTTCGAAGCCTTCACGAAGCCAAAGAACTTGATTTCAATTTCCCGATGCGGCCATGAACTTTTAACGGTTTGCGGTATGAAATCGTTGGGGATTGCGGGCTACTTCCCTGTCCAGTTACATCGAACTTGATGCGTGGCAGAATGCTTGAATAACCACTTAAACCCCAATGTTTTATACCGCGTGTTGGTGGCTGGTTTTTCAATGTTCATTATAGTTTACGACCTCCAATGTCAAATGAGTTAATAATTTCTTGTTCATTAATAGGTAACGAATTAAAATAATCTTTAGCAACTTGATAAATTTTATAAAAGCCTTTTATAATAAAAGAAGTTATAAAAGTCGCTTGCATTATTGCAACATACTCTGCTGTAATTTTTTCCTCGTCTGTTGTGCTGTTGTTTTGAACAACACTCCAATAAGTTGTATGAGTATGGGAAGATGTATATGAATACCAATCATCAAAAACAGTTTCTTTGAGTCCTGTGTTCATAATCATCTGTTCAATTGAAAGTCGTCTTTTGTTTTTGTCTGCATTTTTTAATGACTTGTCAGTAAATCGCCAAGCGGCATACTTTAACAAATATTGTTGAGTGTTCTTGTCAAGATTTTTGAAGTATGAAAATTGATTGATTACAGTAATACAATTTTCAATGTCTTTTGTTTCTTCTACAAGTTTGTTTGTGGTTTCTGTGTCATTTGGTTTAACGTAATTCTGTCTTGACCTTAGCCCATCAAGTTCCCATAGTCGAAACCGAATGATTTTTTCTTCCATATCACATTTATCAACAAATAAGTGAAAAAATACTGCATATGTTTCCAACTGCACCCTAAGTAAGGAAAAAATCGAAGAAAAGTCAACGAAACGTTTTTGCTTGTTTCCTTTTATTATAAATATGTCGTCACCAAAAATGTGTTGTAAGGTGTAACCTTGTGTCAGGAATTTTTTTCCAATTTTTTCAGAAAATATAAACCAGCGTCTATCTTCTTTATTTTGCTCTTCAATTTTGTCAATCAGTTGTCCAAACACCTTAACAACAAAATTGTAGCGAACCAAAGCCATAGAGATATCCTCTTTGCTTGGGTGTAGTTTCACGGTGTTTGTTGATTGCATAACAATTTTGTAAATTAAATGGGTAATTATTCTTTCATAAGTTTAAATGTCTGTTGTGGATAGTCGCCTATTTGTAATAAATAAATCCCTGCTGAAACAGTTTTTAAATTTAGGATTACGTGTTCACTCTTGATAATATCAGAAAATATTTCTTTTCCTGTATAGTCAAGTAATTTGTACGGTTTATTTAATAAATAACTATTTGTTTCAAAGGTAATTACCCCTGTTGTCGGGTTGGGATAGATTGTTAAGTCAGAAAAATACACTTCGTGTATTGATGACGATTGGTCAGCCTTTGTTGTAAAGCTCCATATTGCTGTCCATTGCCCCCAAAATGTTCCATTAGAAGCTCGTACCTTCCATGAATATGTTTTTGAAGGCAAAAGTGTAGCTGTGTATGTAGAATTTGATGTTGTGTAGGAATGTGGATCTCCTGTGAAGTTTTGAGTAGTATCAATTTGTAATTCGTAGGTCGTAGCACCAATATTATCTGACCAGTCCAATACCAATGATGAATACTCTTGATTTGTAGAATTGTTCGCAGGACTAACAAGATTAAAATTTTCTAATGAGTACACCGAAATGTTGATGTTGTCAGAATATGAACAAGAATTAGAATCAACAACAGTCAACGAAATGTTATTGTTACCAATGTTATTTATGTTGCCATAGAAAGTGTTTTGGTAGTTATTGGTCGCATTGTTTGACCAAGAATAAGAGACCATTTGTACAGGGCCAAATAATACTACTGAATCTCCAATATAGATAGTAGTATCATTTCCTAACGAAAATACAGGTGGATTAGCAACTCCGATATTGCAGAGTGTAAGTGCCCAAAGACCGCCAATATTACTACCTTCAATGCCACCAAAGTAGAGTCGGTTGTCATATATTACATAACCATTATCAGCACCATTTGAAGGGATACCGTTGTCAGTTCCAGAATATAAGTCATAAATCAAAAATGGATTTGATGCTGATACAGGTTGTGAATTATTATAACACCATAATTCCCTTCCGTTAGTTCCGTTGTCCGCATTGAATATTAATCTGTTTCCAAAAACTTTTAAGTTGCTTGGGATTGAAAAATTACTGCCCGAGTAAATATCGGCAACCAATGTTGGGGGATTAGTTCCATCATATTTCCACAACTCTGTACCAAATTGATTTTCGTGCCCTGCAAAGTACAATGTATCGTCTAATATTGTTTTGTATGAAGCAATTCCACCATAAGGGTTGGGGTCAATATCATAAACTTTATATGGTTGTGTAGTTCCGTTATAAACCCATAATTCAGAACCTGTACCATCGTTAGCGCTAAAATACATTTTGTTTTTATAGAGAATAAAGTCATAAGGACTTGACCCATTAGTGCCAATGTTAATTTCTGCAAACATTGAAGGATTAGAAGCCGATGTAGGGATTGAAGCATCATAAACCCAAAGTTCTTCACCTATTGAAGAATTACTTGTTGCGGAGAAATACATTTTATTTTGAAAAACAAATGGTTTGAAATTGTTTGACGTTATTATTGGGTTTACAGTTGGATTAACTAATCGTTGTGGGTTTGTTCCGCTAACAGGTAAATTGTCGTCAAACACCCAAATCGTACGAGGCGAACTACCGGAAACTTCAAAATATAATTTACCGTTGTATATTGTAAATCCCGCACCTCTTGGACAAATATAACGAGGGTTGTTTTGAGAAATCGGTTGATTATCAACGTATGAGTAAACGGCATTGTTATTTGTGAAAAATAACTTTCCATTGTATTCAAAATACTGTCGAGGGAAAGTGCTATTTGATGAAGTGTCTAAGTCAACAAGCATTTTTGGGTTTGTACTTGAAATAGTCACGGCATTATCGTAAACCCACATTTCACTCCCACTTCCTGATGAGGCCGCTGTAAAATAAAGTTTGTCATTAAATACATACAAACTTCTTGGGTAATTACCTTCTAAATTATGGACATGTATTGGTTGTCCTGTTTGCCCGAACGTATTCAGGGAAATCACTGTGGAAATTAGTAAAATTAGTCTGTTCATACTGTTTTTATTTTTTAATTGTTCTGTAATTGAGCTGTGTGTCGTCCGCAAACTTGCCACCAACTTGTTTTTATCGCCCCTTCCTGTCTTTTAAATGACCCGTATTCGGTACATTATGTGGACATTTTGTCTTTTTGCCGGGGTCGCTATTTATCGTGTGTTTTTGTTTCATCCCCCAAAAATAGTTATAATTCCATATCATCCAATAGATTCCAAATTATTCATGAGCAATTCATTTCCGAAGCTCATACATTTTTCAGGTTAGGATATTTCCACTGAATTTGTTTTTTTGCGTGAGTGCGTGGCAGCCTTTTATAACAACAACATCTAATTAATCAGCAGCTTTTTCACAATCTGCTTTTCACCCGAAATAATCAGGTAATAAACTCCTGCCGGATAGTTTTCGAGCGGGATCATTGTTTTTTCAGCGGCGGAAATCATTTTGTCTTCAATAGAAAAAACTGTTTTGCCGTAAATATTAACAACCTTTATTGATGCGCTTGAAATATCGTTTGAGGAGGCTATAATAAAATTTCCATTTGAAGGGTTTGGTGAAACTGTGATCGTGTTTTCCGGCTCGGCAATGCCTGTGCAGGCATCCACAAAAATATTTTGCCCGGCCATGTTTTGGCAAGCATTTTCATCCACGTAAGTGTAGGTAATTAGATGATTGCCCAAACCTGCAATTTCAGGATGGAACCAACCATCAAGCACACCAGCACCTGCATATTCGCCACCTTCAGGCCATCCTTCGGTGAGTTCATAAGCCGGCCAGCCGAGGCACATAATTTCCACAGCGGCAAAATTTACTTCCGGGTTTTCATGCACCACAATGTAATTTTCCATTGTAAGGTTTTCGGTGCTTACGCTGTTTGAAACCGCGAGACTTACATCATAGCTCCCGGGAGTTGAGTAATAAACCTGTGGATTTTGCTCTTCGGAAGTAGCAGGCTCACCACCAATAAATTCCCATTGCCAGCTTGTAACATTCCCCAGCGAAAGATCAGAAAACTGAACCGTGCCTTCTTGGCACATCTCTGTTTCATCCGCTGAAAATTGTGGGGTGATATTATTCCCCGTTTCAATTATGATGGTGTAATCTTCGGTTTCTCCATAGCTAAAACCACCGCACGCATCAGCTGCAGAGTATTGCCAGTTAGCCCTGATGCGCAGGCGATGTTCGCCGGGCAGCACATCTTCGGGAACCTCAAATTCTGTCGAATATAGTTGCCCGGAGTTATTCAGGTGGAAGTCCTCGATAAGCATTTCTGCGGCATCAAAATCTTTATCATCGTTTAAATCTATCCACAGGCACGCATACTGATCGCTGTATCCCGTTTCCCATTGCACTTCGTAAGTTTCTCCAGGACTTAGGGTGGTGGTCATATCAATGAAATTTCCGTAGCCATTCACGCCATTGTCATTGCTGCAATCGTTGTTGAGGTTGCTGATTTCTTCGAGGGCGAAGCCTGTAAAACCATCACCAAACGAGCAGTTGGCCGTGGGATAACAATAATCCGGGAAACTGAGGTCGATATACTTGATGCCCGACAATTCATTATCACCATAATAATTTAGGTTCAAAGTGCTCACATGCCCGGCAGGTGTATTTTCTTCGGCAGAAATTTCAAAAGTTGCAGAAGCCATTGCGCCCATCAACAAATTGCCCATGTCCTGGGGTTCGGGGGTATTAATTGTTACATATAGATCCGCAGTGTTTAATTCACCAAAAACGCCGGTGGCATCTTCTGTCCCGATATTTTTAAGCGTTACGATTATTTCGGCCGTTTCTCCGGGATCCAATTGCCCGTTGTTATTGCCATTTTCATCATTCACCACAAACCCATCCATCAAAATATAAGGACCGGAAATAGAACTCATCGACTGCGCTGCATCAAGATCGAAACCTGCATCCGCTTCATTGCCTCCATCGCCATCATCTTTAATTTTAAAATAACGGGCTTCGCTTATGGTTGAATTTGACAGATCGAATTCTGAAGTTCCATTCCCCTCACCCAGTGAAACCCAGGGCCCGTCGATGGAGCTGCCTGCAAAAAGCTCAAAGCCTTCAGCCGTGGCATCACCTTCAAAAACAATGATGTCGCTGCCTTCGCCATCGAGTACCAGTTCGAGCATATCAAAAACCATCCATCCATTTTTTGCCAGGGAATAATTAAGGTTATCGGGCGGGCCAATCACGTCCCACGAAGCTTGCTCATGTTGAGAGCTGGCCGTTGGCCGTTGTGAGGAGCAAACCTGGTAAATGCTTTGATGTTCTTCGGGTTCCAAAATAATATCCAGGGTTGTTGTGCCCAAATCCTCCACAACTACATTGCTTATAATTTGTGTTTGGTATCCATTGGCTTTTACTTTTACGGTGTAGGTTCCGCCAACTACAAACTTATGGTAGTCGCCCACAAGCGGATCGCTGAAGCAGGTCATATTATCACCAACATAAACAACAGCGGGGACCGGGTTTCCGGATTGCGCATCTGTAATCATGCCCTGCACGCCATAGCCTGCATATTCGATGAGGTTGATGCAAGGTTGAAGGTTAATGTTAAAATAATATCCAATTTCTGATGCAGGTGGTTGCTTGTTGCTCGATAGTTCCATAACGATGCCGTGCGAACCTTTTACGCCATAATACGATTCGGCCGTACTTCCGGTGGTAGGATAGAGCGAGGTTCCCGGCCCGGTGGTCAGGTTTGAATACCCTGATGCGGAGGCGTACATATCTGCAAGCGTCTCTTCTTCGTCAATATCAGGACAAGGGACTTCATAAAAATACCAGGGATGCAAGTACATTACTATGCCACTGTGCAGGGTCATGTGAATAGCAAACTGATTGTCGAGCACCATTTGGCGTAGGGCTTTCGATTCGGGCTGAGAATATGCCCCCGGGCTGCTGCCCTCGCCATTCCAGTTAAAACCCCAGTCGCGGTTCAGGTCGATGCCATTGTTGTTGTAGCGGGTCATGCCTACCCTTCCATCAGGATTTACAAGTGGATAAATCCAGATTTCGCGCTCATTGACAAGGTTGGTAATTTGTGGGTTATTGGCCTGGTATTGCTGGCAAAGCCATCGCGCAAAGCGGATCATATTTTCGCCGCCACCAATTTCGTCGCCATGGATATTGCCATCGAAGCCGATTTCAGCTTCTGCTTCGTCAACAGTAACATTATCGCTGATTTTGAGGGCTGATAATTCCCGGCCACCCACCGAAGTTCCATACACGGTTTTCATTACCAGGCCGGGCAAAGCCTCGGCAAGGCTGTCCATGATGTAGATAATTTCGTTGTAAGTATGATAAGCATCGCGGGTTTCCCAAAAATCTTCGTAATAGGCGTTGAGGTTCTGTTTGGTGATGTCATATTGCAAGCCGGCTGATTTTACACTTTCCAATTCGGTGGGGGTAACATACATTAAAGCATATTCGCTGTAAATGTCGCCATTGAGTTTGAGCTGATGCAAGGTTTGGGCATCTTTTTTATCGTTCAAACTTACCCTAATTTCCATTTCGTTGGTGCGCCATCCCTGGGCATACATGGAAATAGAAATTGCAAGAAGTAAAGTTAGCGTGAGTGTTGATTTGAGCAAGGCAGTAAAAGCGTTCATTTCGTAAGTAATTTTGGTTTTTGATTTATGAAAATAATTGGCTAAAATAGTGGTTTTTGGTAAACCTTATGGTAATTTGTGACCGGCACTTTCGTAATTTTTCACGCAGATTTCGCAGATAATCGCAGAAAATAATCAGCGCAAATCAGCGAAACTTGTCCGACTATTGGCGGATCTGCGGGAGATTCTTTAGCCCCGGACAGAAATAGTTGGCTTTTTGGACAGACACTAATTAACCTCAGGATTTGAAACGTGGACTCATGGTTTTTTTTTCGTTGAGCCCTGCAAGTTTCCTGCCCAGCCAGGCCATGGGAATGTAGGCCAAAGTTAAGTCGAGTATCGAAAACCATAGTGGAGAAGGAACCGACAAAACCATGATAATACCTCCAACCAAAAAGAAGGCTCCAATACTCAAAGCCAGGATTAATTTATAATTAGCAGCGAATAATCCGGCAATGAATGCGCCCGCCAATGTGCCCAGAGCATGGGCCAAAAATGGAAAAATAAAATGCCGTGCCTCGAACAAGTGCATGTTGGCTTTCAGGCTTTCCATATTCGATGGATCGACACCTTCGGGCGGAGGGATTATGGAGCCGCTTATCGTAACAAGGCCCATATTTACTATACTGCCTGCTACAAGGCCAGCGATGAGTGCTAAAAAGTTTTTGATGACAGGTTTCATATTTGTTTAAATTTAATGATTATTAATTTTATTCTGATAAAAAGACCTTTCGGAAAGGTCTAAATTGACCTTTAACAATCAGCTTTCCATAAAGTTTATTTCTGTATAACTAACACCCGATTTTTCGCTGTCCCTAACCAGCATCAGTATTTTGCAGCCTTTTTTTGCAAGTTCGATGGCAGTGATTTTTCCAATTCCTGAATTGCATCCGGTGATTACACAAATCTTTTTTTCCATAAGTGAGCTTTAAAAATTTAATCGTTTGAATTTGATTGCTCAAATAATTTTAGTGCATCAAAAGTATCAAAAATTTCATTTTGTCGTATTCTATGAATATCAACCTTTCCCAAATTGATAATGACATAATTAACGCTTTCCTGCGAATATTATCTGTTCACATCTTCAGGTTTTTTATAAATTCCTAAAGTTTCTCGTTTGTGATTTTGTCACTTGCCATTCAAGATACAATATAATAATCCTGGCGAAAACTGGCATCACATCAAAAAACAACTTCATTGTATATTATCTATATACATCACCAGTGTTTTTTTTAAAAAATGTTAAATAACTTGTTTCGCATCTGCATTACCTGTATCTCTCCCTGAGCATTTTCGATATTTATTGGAAGTAATTGAACAATCTTTTTTTATATAACAATAAAAATGAAAAGAAAAATCGACAATTCATTCCTTCACATTGTTTTCTTTAATCCTTTCGAGCACTACATCAATAAATATATGTCATATTTTTTATATGTGGATTCATCTCCAAATAAATTTTTATCTAACTTAAAAAAGCAGAAAAATGAAGAAAAGAGGTTTACAATTGATTTTGATCAGTTTTTTAATGCTGGGTTTTATTTATAATCTCAGCGCTCAAAACGTAGCCATCACCAACGATGGCAGCACACCGGACCCCTCAGCCATGCTCGACATAAAGTCAGACAGCCTGGGTTTGCTTATCCCGCGAATTTCTCGCGATAACCGACCTGCAACACCTGCAACAGGCTTACTAATTTATCAAACCGACAACAATCCAGGTTTCTATTACTTTGATGGCAGCGACTGGCAAATTGTTGGTAACGTAAAGGAGCTTCAGGCATTGATTACTTCGGAAGGCTTAACCCGCTTTGTAGCCGACAGCTTGCTACATAACGAACTCGATGCCACCCAAGCCGGAGCAGGCCTAAATGCTGACGGAAGCTATGCAGCGAACAATTCAGCCAACTACATTTCAACGGCTACCTCACTGAAGGATGCCGACAATAAATTGGATGCCCAAGCAAAAACCAATGCAGATGATATCTCAACTAATCAAAGCGATATTGGCACAAACTCCTCCAACATCAGCTTAAACGACAGCGATATTTCAAACCTGCAAAGCGAGTTGAACACCAGCCAAGCCGGAGCCGGGCTAAATGCTGACGGAAGCTATGCAGCGAACATTTCAGGCAACTATATTTCAATGGCTACTTCTCTGAAGGATGCCGACAATAAATTGGATGCACAAGCCAAAACAAATGCAGATGATATCTCAACTAATCAAAGCGATATTGGCACAAACTCCTCCAACATCAGCGCAAACGACAGCGATATCTCAAACCTGCAAAGCGAGTTGAACACCAGCCAGGCCGGAGCCGGGCTAAATGCTGACGGAAGCTATGCAGCGAACAATTCAGCCAACTACATTTCAACGGCTACTTCTCTGAAGGATGCCGACAATAAATTGGATGCACAAGCCAAAACAAATGCAGATGATATCTCAACTAATCAAAGCGATATTGGCACAAACTCCTCCAACATCAGCTTAAACGACAGCGATATTTCAAACCTGCAAGGCGAGTTGAACACCACCCAGGCCGGTGCCGGGCTAAATGCTGACGGAAGCTATGTAGCAAATAATTCAGCCAACTACATTTCAACGGCTACCTCTCTGAAGGATGCCGACAATAAATTGGATGCACAAGCCAAAACCAATGCAGATGATATCTCAACTAATCAAAGCGATATTGGCACAAACTCCTCCAACATCAGCGCAAACGACAGCGATATTTCAAACCTGCAAAGCGAGTTGAACACCACCCAGGTCGGCGTCGGGCTAAATGCTGACGGAAGCTATGCAGCAAACAATACAGCCAACTACATTTCAACGGCTACCTCTCTGAAGGATGCCGACAATAAATTGGATGCCCAAGCAAAAACCAATGCAGATGATATCTCAACTAATCAAAGCGATATTGGCACAAACTCCTCCAACATCAGCACAAACGACAGCGATATTTCAAACCTGCAAAGCGAGTTGAACACCAGCCAAACCGGAGCAGGCCTAAATGCTGACGGTACCTATAAAACCGACACAGCTGCTAAATTCATTTTCAATGCTGTATCCCTGGATTGGGCAACCCGAATACTGGATGCCCAGTTGTATAATAGCAACGACAGCCTTTATTCGATAGCAACACTGGAAAGAGCGAGAATCTACGTAGGTGATTCGTTAAATGTTGCCAGCGAAGTTGCAATAGGTGGCGATGCGACAATGGCAATGGATGGCACACTTACCATTGCAGATGAAGCTGTGAACAATACAAAACTGGCTGATGGCATTGATGCCGCCAAACTGGCTGATGGCTCGGTGAGCAACACCGAACTCCAGTATTTGGATGGTGTAAGCAGTAATGTCCAGGATCAACTTAATGCTTCTAAGACAACACTTTCAGATGCTGACGGCGACACCAAAATACAGGTTGAAAAAGCAAGTGATGATGACAACATCCGTTTTGATGTGCGGGGCAGCGAAGCAATGATTATTGATACGGCAGGAAATGTAGGTATCGGAACCTCCGCCCCTACTGCCACACTGGATGTAAACGGAACCCTTCAAATTGAAAACGGAACTACGGTTAATGAGTTTTCAACAGACACGCTTCTATCCGGCAACAGCGATGATGCTCTCCCTACCGAAAAGGCAGTAAAAACTTATGTAAATAATTCGATCAGCAGTTTTAGCACCTATGAAATTAAAGATGCCGATAACGATACCAGAGTAAAAGTTGAAGAAGGGGCGGATGATGATATTATTCGCTTTGATCTGGGTGGTACTGAAAAATGGGTCATGGAAGGATCACACCTGGAACCAAGAAATTCTGGGGGTTCTGTTTACATAGGATCTCAAACAGGAATTTCGGATGATCTTACATCTAATTTTAACACATGCATTGGTTATAGAACCGGATATTCCTTGACGGAAGGGTATTCTAACGCAGCACTCGGAAGAGATGCTCTTTATTCAAATTCTATAGGTGCATATAATGTTGCACTGGGTAATCTGGCAGGATATTCAGCATTAGGGAGCCACAATGTTTTTCTGGGAAATAATGCCGGATACAACGAAACCGGAAGCAACAAACTCTACATCGATAACTCAAATTCTGATACACCACTAATTTATGGAGAGTTTGATAATGACCTTATCCAGATAAATGGCATACTCGATATTATAGCCGTGCCACATGCAGGTAATGTGGACGGAGGTATTAAAATTTCAGATAAAGGAAATCTCTGGATTGGTAAATTGGGCATTAAATCAGATGGCGATGGTATGGGAAGGTTTGCAATGGATTATAAAGGCACCGAAACTATTACAATAAATCATGAAAATAATGTGGGTATTGGTACAAAAAGTCCATCGAGAAAATTAGATGTATTTGGTGACGGAAGTTTTTTATATCCTATAAATAGCCCTGCTCCTTCAGGAAGTGGTCCTATAATTTTTCCTGATACGGATCCTACAATTAGTTTAAGGGCAAAAATTTTAGGTAGTTCAGCAGGAGGTGCTGTAAATAACCAGGTAGCTAACTTTTATGTATGGAAATGGCAGGAAACAGCTAATGATGTACAGGCAAATTCTGCATTGACCATATCATTGGTACCCAATTATGAACTTAGTACAGATACTGAGGTAATGACTTTGAGGTCGGATGGAAATGTAGGCATTGGAACAACAACCCCGGCAAGCAAATTGGATGTAAAAACAAGTAGCACCGGATACATAGCGCTTTTTGAAAATACAAACGATGGAAATGGCGATGGAATAAAAATTAAACTTGGGAAAGCACGGGCAAATAACGGACTACCTGTTATTAGTTATAATCAGGGAATTTCGGCACAACAGATTACCGATTTAAAAAACCTGATTGATTGTAATTATTCAGGTGATAAACTATCATTATTAACAAATATAGTGCAGGAGGGCATCGAAGAAGATATTCAAACAATAGGCGGATTGGCAGTAGGCGTTGGCAATCTTGTGGTCGATTTCATAAATGACCAACTTGTCCTACCCTTAAAATCCCCAAATATTAGGCTTATGAATAGAATCACCGTATTCCCCGGGTTCAGTAAAGGGAAAAGGTGGTTTAAATTTTCAATTCCCTCAAGAGCAATTGGGCCATATAACTTACCATCCTTCACTATGGTTCCGAAAATCCCAGGGATAAGTTTTTCCTCACTTGGTATTGATGAAATAGATATTAAAAACCTGGAATTTTGGGGCGTCCCAAATATTTGCATGGATGAAGTGGTGTCAAATCCTTTAAATCATGAAAACGAGTTTATTCAATTTTCCGATTACGATGATGTTCGTTTGGGCGCAATCAAAGCTCAATCGGTAGGAGATTGGGTAACAAATACCCTGACCCCTCAATTTTTCTTTGGCTTACGAGGTGCTCTAACAAGTGCACTCGACAAGAAACATGCACAATATCACTTTAAAGGTAAAATTATGGAAGCAATTTCCACTTATCCTAATATCGGTGTAGAATACAGTTCCGGAAATGGTGACTATGCAGAGTGGTTAGAACGCATAGATCACAATGAAAACATCAGTTCTGGTGACATTGTAGCCGTAAAAGGAGGAAAGGTTACCAAAGACCTTCAGAATGCTGAGCAGGTTATGGCAGTATCACATAATCCCATCGTATTAGGAAACATTCCTCCCGAAGGAAAAAACCATCTGGGAAATAATATTGCCTTCATGGGTCAGGTGCCTGTAAAAATAATTGGTGCTGTAAATAGTGGAGATTATATCGTAGGGAATAGTGCCATTCCGGGATATGGAATTGCCATTGCCCCGGAAAACATGACTATGGATGATTTTAATCTGACCGTTGGCAGGGCATGGGAATCAAATCAGGATAGTGGGCCTAAAATGATCAACACAGTAATAGGCGTTCACAATGGCGATTTCATAAATATATTAAAACGCTATGAACAGAAATTTAATGATGCTGAAAATCGCCTTGAAGCTGTTGAAGCAAAAATTGACAAATTATCGGGACTGATAACTCAATAAATCATTACAACAGCTAGGAAAATACTGATACAATTGTTATAGCTTATCTAAACTTGAAACTAAAACTATGAAATATATTTTAACAGTTTTTCTTTTTTGCTTACCCATGTTTATTTTTAGCCAAGAGTCTAACAATGTTAATCGCCCAATAAGACAGGCTCAAGAAGATGCAATTTTCAATTGGTTGAAAGACCTAAACAAAAAAGGTCTGGAGATAGCAGATGATTCTCTGATCATTGGTGAGGAATTTCAAAAAGTACTAATGGATTCAGTTTATAGAAAAAATTTCTATCCTAGTATTTATACATGGGAACAAGCTACTCAATTTATTGAAGACATGGAACTAAAAAAAGCCTTTTGGTTTTTCATCAACCTGTACCCCGAAAATGACCTGAACAAGGAATTGGTCATCAAATCAGTCTTGGCTTATGATCAACTGTTCAAGATGGATGAAATTATGGTGAATACTTTTTATACCTATAGTTTTATGGATCCGGAGGTGAGTGTAATTCAGGATGGTAAACCAGAAATTGTACGCCCGGACATCCTTGAGGCCAAATTGAGAACAGTAAGGGAAATCGTAGGATACGTGGTTGCTTACAGGGAGCAAAAACAAAAAGAAGCTACGGGTGAATAAAGAAGTAGGTTTAATAGTTATTGAAATTTAAACAGCAAAACAATGAAATTATGATAAAACGAATTATATCAATCAGCCTGTTGCTGGCCTGGTATGCACTGCTTTCGGCGCAGGGCATCTTCAACAACGGCTCCGTGATTGTAATAGGAAAAGATGCCACGGTGCTTATTGCCGGCGGAACCGGGCATTTTACAAACGCCAGGAGTGATACCACCAACGGCGAAGTGATCCTTGATGGAACAATGACAATCAACGGAGGTTTTTACAACCAAAGCACAGGGCCTGTCTTTGCAGGCAGCGACACCCTTGGCAATGTGAATATTGAGGACGATACACGCCTGATACACGAAATTAGCGGCACTGGCATCACATCGTTCGAAAACCTTTATTGCCCGGAATCAAACAGCTTTATTATCCCGAAAGATGTAGAAGTACATGTAAAGTACATTTTCAATCTTAGTGGTAATCTGGAATTGAATGGCGATCTCTACATCGAGGGCTGTTTTGTGTATAATGGCTTGATTACCGGCACCGGGGCAGTTCATTATGTAAGTTCCACACCACAAATTGTGGCGGCAGGGTGCTACCCCAAATTGGTTCTCGACAACCCCGGCGGCCTTATACTTGAAGACTCCGTATTTGTTGCAATGGAGCTTGTGCTGGAAAAAGGTTCCTTAACGCTTGGTAATTACAAGCTTGTTTTGGGGCCGGAATGTGTAGTTGTTGAAAGTAAAGCCCCGGGAACATGGGTGGATGCCACCGGCACCGGAATGATGATCAAAATGTTTGATAAAACAGGAATTTTCGAGTTCCCAATTGGAAACTTTGGTGCAAATCCGGTTTATTCTCCGGTGGAGATTCATCTTTTGTCGGCGATTTTTAACGCAGGGCAAATTGCTATTCGGCTCAAAGCCGATGTACATCCCGACAATAGTACCGGAGCAAACTTTCCCAACTACCTTAAAAGATATTGGGAAGTGGAAAGTTCCGGCTTAACTGATTTTTCTTATAACGCTAAATTTTATTACGATAGCCTGGATGTGGAGGGTGATGAATCGGGAATTGAAGGAGCAAAACTCATCGATAGCCTTATGCTTTGGAAACACTTTGCTCATGTGGATACTGTTGGCAGTTATTTTGAAGCCGTGGGATTAAACAGTTTCTCCGTTTTTACGGGTGTTCAGGAAAATCGTAAACCCCTGCTTAGCATTACCAATCCCATCGAGGGCATTTCAGTTTACGACACTACAATAACGGTCAGCGGAACCGCTTCAGACATCGATGGAGACCTGCGCAAAGTTTATGTACGCCAGAATGAGGGTGCCTGGCATTTGGCCACTGGAAAGGAAAACTGGAGCTTTGAGGCTTCGCTATGCTTTGGCAACAAAAAAATAGAGGCTAAAGCGATGGATTTCCAGGATGCGGAGTCTGCGATCGACGACAATACCATCTTTGCGGGTGTGCAAATGATCAGTCTTTTTGATTACTGGTCACATTTTTCTTCCTTCCTCGATCCTATCCAAAGCAACATCGAAACCATTATGGAATATCCTGTGTCCCAGAATTTGCTCAATCTGATGGTAAACAATTCCGGAGGTATTTACTGGCCGTCACAAAACATCAACCACATCGGCAACTGGAATTATAAAACCGCATATAAAATTTGCATTGAAGAACAAGGTACCATACTCTTCAAAGGTGATCTTTTGGGCGAAACTTCATTCCAACTTGCTGAAGGGCCAAGGTATTTGCCGGTTTTATCAAATGTTGAAGTAGCTGTGGAGGATGCTTTCGAAAATCCAATGGATGACATACTGGTTATGTTTAACCATGTGACAAACGAAATTTACTGGCCCGATGGTGGCATTTTTACACTTAATACCTTAAAGCCGGGCGAAGGATATCTTGTAAACCTGATCAATCCAGTCGTGGTTAATTTCCCAGATTATGATCTTTGGACTGATGGCACAAAAACTGAGATCCCTGTTTTTGAAAAAACTGGACCGTGGCATGTGTCGAAAACCGGCGATGTACATTTTATTTCACTTTTTACAAGTACATTGGAAGGGCTTGATAATTATTCGCACATCGGGGCTTTCAATAATATGGGCAACTGCATCGGCTTTGCTGACATCACCAAAAAGGGTTCAAATATTTTATTGACAGTATATGGTGATGATACTTTTACTGCTTTTAAAGATGGTGCCGAAGTGGGGGAGTTTATCCCCTTCCGCGCATTCAATCCTCACACAGGATTTGAAACTATTTTGGAGGCAAACTATAGCAAGGACTTCCCAAACTATGACGGTTTATTTGCTTTAAAAGGGCTGTCAGGTATCATTGAATTTAAAGTATCTGCTACAGCAATAATAAATGGGGAATTTGAAAATATGATCCAAATTTACCCTAACCCGGCCCGCGAAGAACTTTATCTAATCATTGCAAAAGAACTTGAGACCTCCACAATTGAAATTGAATTTATGGATGTTACCGGAAGTATTGTAAAAATCCTTTCGATTGAAAAAGGAAATAACAAGATCAACATTGCTGACCTTAAACCTGGTATTTATGTGATTAAAATTACCATACCTGGATTTGTCATGCTAAAAAAACTGATCGTACAATAATGGATCATTTTATTAACTTAATTTCTAATATCATGGAATCAATAATAAGAATTGCTTTAACCTTTACAATACTTGCATTTTGCGTTAATATAATCGCACAGCCAATTGATACAATTCCACCGACTTTGAACTCAATCAACTTTTCACCAAACCCGGTGAATGTTGAAGACTCTATTAACCTCCAATTAAATGTTACTGATAATATTTCGGGTGTAGATTGGATTCAGGTTGACATCGTAAATGCTGACACAAATCAATATCAATTTATTTCCGCATCCATCGATGATTTTGCATCGGAAGGAAGTAATGATTATAGCAAAAAGTTTAAAATTAACCCCTGGGCTAAGGGCGGGCAGTGGCATGTTCAATCGTTGTTCATTCACGACAAGGCAATGAATATACTGTACCAGGATGATAGTGCATCTGCTATTGCTACTTTCGCTGTTATATCCAGCACGCCAGACACAACAGCGCCCCAATTAAACAATGTGTATTTCGAGCCTGGTAGTGTAAATAATGGCGACTCTATTACTGTATTCATCAATACTGAGGACATTTTATCAGGTATTGATAATATTCAGGTTGATATTGTAAACCCAATAGGGGAGCAAAGAACTTACCTTTCAAAATCAGTTTCAGACTGGGCGGTGCCGGGAACTAACTTGTACAGCAATAAACTAAAAATAAGCGATTATGCAATAAATGGAGAGTGGTATGTTTCGGATCTATTTATCCATGATAATGCAGGAAATATGCTATACCTTAGTGATTCCCTGCCATCCATCGCTTCATTTAACGTAACTTCTGACAGCCCGGATGGGACTGCCCCGGTATTAAATTACTTCAACGTTGAACCTCAGCAAGGAGTCCTCTTCCCTACACAGTTTCAAGGGGATGCACTTTATATAACTATGGGTGTTGAAGATGACCTCTCAGGTATCGACAAATTTCAGGTTGATATTGTAAATCCCTATGGAGGACAGGAAATATCTACTTCTACAATTTCAATTGACAGCTGCTGGATCACAGGAAATAATGAATATACCCGTTTGTGGCCAATATTTAATGAGTTTGCCATTAGTGGTGAGTGGTATGTTTCATCACTTTACATATATGATCGTGCCGGAAATTTGTTGTTCCTGGATGGAGCCGATACAACGCTGGCAACATTTTATGTTTCGGGAGTTGGAGAACCCTAAAACTGAACGCCCTAAACACGAACTTTAACCGGGCATGTTTATTAACTGTAAGTAGGTGCAAAACCAGGAAACTTTAAAAGTAAGAAATTCCTGGTTTTGTATTGACCACTCTATACCATTAATGTCCTACACCGAAACGATTCTGCAATTTACCACGCCGGTAGCTAAAAAAATGGCGCTATATCGAATTTTGTGGAAAGACGTATCATTTTTCACCTTTTTCCGATTTCATTTCTTCCAATTCTTTTTTAATCTCTTCCATATTTTTTAAGATTTCTCTCATTATGGGGTTTGATGTGGATGAATTGCGAAGTTCCTCTTCTCTTAAGCCCAATAGTGTGTCTATTCTACCAATGATCAACGAAAGAATTATAAAAATCAAAAATATGATGGGTATGGATAGTATCATGTTATCAAATATCAGCTTTCCCAAGGGGCTTTCTTTATAGGCTTCCAAAAGCACAAAAGCAATCATTAAAAATTGGATGTAACCAACATACATTTTTGCACGGTCGATGTAGATTTTCCATCTTATCAGTGCTCTTCGGTTTGCTTTAATTTTTACCATATTCAAAATATTAATTATTAAGCCATCAAGTTTTTGCTTAACAAAACCCCTATTACTCTTGGTTTTGCATTTAAAAAATCAAAATTTTTGGCCTGCCAAAAGTAGAGATTTGATCGATACACACTAACATCTTAAATCCGAAATCGCCCGCCTCACCTGCACAAGGGCCACTACAGGCGACCCGCTTCGCAGCGAGGCGAGCAAGGCTGACTAATCTGAAATCGTATTTAAAAAACTTTTCCTATTCCAAAAAAATAATACTTTTGCCCGATCGGTTTAACCAAATAGTTAAATCAAATAATTAAATCTAATGGCTACCGAACAAAATACCGAAGATAAAATAGTTGATGCCGCAAAAACAGTGTTTGTTCAAAAAGGAATGGACGGCGCACGAATGCAGCATATCGCCGATGAAGCGGGAATAAACAAAGCCCTGCTCCACTATTATTTCAGGACCAAGGATAAGTTGTTCGAGAAAGTTTTCACTATAATTTTTAAAGATATTTTTTCCATTTTCGAGCAGGCTGCATCCGAGGAAGTTTCCTTTGGGGAATTCCTGGAAGGATTTATCAGGCATTATATTAACATGCTCAAAAGCAGGCCTTACATTCCCCAGTTTGTTATTCATGAGCTAAACCGCAATCCCGAAAGGATAGTTAAGCTGATGCAGGGCAGCAACTTCGACAAACAAAGATTATTCAATTTGATAAACAAGGCTGTTGAAGATGAAATTATCAGACCCATCCATCCGGTTCACTTAATTACAAACATATTGGCACTTTGCATTTTCCCCTTTGTAGCAAAGCCAATTATTACCGGGTTTGTAATGGATGGCGACAAAACAAAGTACCAACAATATATTGATGAGCGCCCCGATGAGGTAGTTGCTTTTGTAAAAAAAGCCGTGAGTAGTGGGCAGTAAAAAGTAAATAGTAGGTAGTATGCAGTAAATAGTAAGAAGTAGGCAGTAAACAATAAATGGTGTCTGTCCATAAAGCACGTCTTTTAGAAATTTCAATAGCCCCGTCCTTTAGGGCGGGGATTGAAATTTGAGCCTAAAAAACCCCCACATTTTCGCCACGCCTTTGGCGTGGCGAAAATGTGGGGGTGGTAAGAACAACTTAATCATTCCCCGGGCTAAAGCCCGGGGCTAGTGAAAAGCATTGACTTTATGAACGGACAGTAAATAGTAAGCAGTGGACTGGAGACTGTGGACTGGAGACTGTGGATCCCGAAAAATAGAAAATCTATGATTTTCGTAATTTTTCGTGGATGCACGGGCAAAGCCCGGCACTGAAGACTGTGAACTGGAGACTGTGGACTGAAGACTGCGGACGGAGGATTGAAAACCAAGAAATAATTACATTATTAAAAAAGGAATATCACAATAATGGTAGTAGAACTTTAAATTTTAACAGATGAATAAACTACTTTTTATGCTGGCAGTATTGGTGGCTTTTCAGGGCCAGGCACAAACCCTGACCATTGAAGCCTGCCAGGACAGTGCCTTGAAAAACTATCCTTTGATTCATCAGTTTGGCTTGATTGAGCGAAGTAAAGAACTTACGCTTTCAAATGCCAACAAAGCCTATTTGCCACAATTGGATATTACCTTAATTGGTGGAATTTTGGAGGGTATGCCCAATCTTAATCCTCAAAGCAGCGAGTCTTCCTCGCTTAATACCAAACTTATTGGCATGGGTCAACTCAACCAGGTAATTTGGGATGGAGGCATGACCAAGGCAAGCAAAGGAATTATCGAAGCCAATTCAGAAATTGAAACTGCCGATATTGAAATTATTTTGTATCAACTGAATGACCGGATTAATAATTTGTATTTCGGGATACTCTTGATTGACGAACAAATTGCTCAATTGGAATTGTTTAAAGAAACCCTGAATCGCAATCGAAAAAGAGTGCAAAACGCCATCGAAAACGGTACCGCTTTTAATTCGGATGAAGATGAGCTGAAAGTAGAGTTGATAAATACCCGGCAAAAACAAGATGAATTGTACTACAATAAACTGGCTTACATGAAAGTACTTTCCGCAATGATCGGGGAGGAGATAAGCGAAGATGCTGTATTTACACGCCCGACATTCAATAAGGCTGAAAATGATTTATCTATTCACCGGCCTGAACTTTCAAAGTTTTCGAGCCAGAGGGCTTTGATTAATGCTCAGGCAGACTTGAACAAAGCATCGCTTATGCCCAAGCTTGGTGTAATGGGTTTTGGCGTTTTTCTTTCTCCCGGTTTAGAGTTTGGAACTTCCACAATGGATAACTTATTGGTTGCCGGACTCAGTTTAAATTGGCAACTATCACCTTTGTATAAAAATGCAAATAATAAAAAACTTACACAAATCAACCTTGAACGCATCCAAAATCAGGAGGAAACTTTTTTATTCAATACCAACCTGGAATTAAGCCAAACAGATATGGAATTAGAAAAATACCGAAAGTCGCTTGAACAGGATCGGGAAATATTGGCACTTAAAACCAGAATCAAAGATGCCTACAGCGTAAAGTACGAGAATGGTGTGGTTACGATGTCGGCCATGCTCGATCGCATCAACGACGAAAACATCACGAAACAAAACATGATTATGCACGAAATCCAGTACCTCATGAAAGCATATCAATATCTAAATCGATCAGGAAATCAAAATAATTAGTTGCAATGAAAACACTTAAATACATTATTCCAATTTTGCTCGTTTCGCTCTTTTCGTGTTCAAGCAACGAAAATGAAACCGATGCCACGGGCGTATTCGAAGCCACCGAAGTAATTGTTTCAGCCGAAGCATCAGGGAAAATCCTTTTCTTCCATATTCAGGAAGGGGACGAATTGCAAAAAAACCAGGCCCTGGGGCAGATCGACAGTACCCAATTGTATTTGAACAAACTTCAGGTGGAGGCAAATCAAATCGCCATACTTTCGAGCCGCCCGGATATCCAATCGCAATTGGATGCCCTGGATCGGGAAATTGAAAAAGCAGCGTTTGAAAAGAAAAGGATTGAAAAACTACTGAAAGGTGATGTTGCCACCCAAAAACAATTGGACGATATCGATGCACAAATCGAAGTGCTACGGGCAAATAGAAAGGCAAAAAAGACCAGTCTAAACATCAGCACCCGGGCCATTGATGCGCAAAGTGCAGCTTTGGAAGCCCAGGTTGATTTGATTAACGATCAACTGAGGCGAAGTAAAATATTGAGCCCGATAGACGGAACTGTTTTGGTAAAATATGCCGAAGAAGGTGAGCTCACAGCTATGGGAAAACCCTTGTTTAAAGTGGCGGATATGGATAGAATGATCCTGCGGGCTTATGTTACCGCCGATCAGCTTCCCGAAATTAAAACCGGGCAAACCGTGAAAGTACTGGCCGAATTTGGGAAAGAAGGAAACCGGGAATATGAGGGCAAGATTACATGGATTTCGAGCAAATCGGAATTTACACCCAAAACCATTCAAACACAGGACGAAAGGGCCAATCTGGTTTACGCTGTAAAAATTGCTGTGCAAAATGATGGTGATTTAAAGATTGGTATGTATGGTGGAATTATAATTACCAAGTAGATGAATGCAATCTCAGTTCAGGACATAAAACGAAACTATGGAAAAGTTGAGGCTTTAAAAGGCCTGAGCTTTGAGGTGGAGAAGGGCGAAATCTTTGGCATCATCGGGCCTGATGGCGCCGGAAAAACCACCTTATTCAGAATCCTGACAACCCTTTTGCTGGCCGACTCGGGGACGGCTTCGGTTGACGGAAGCGATGTTGTAAAAGATTACAAAGAAATTCGCAAAAAAGTGGGCTACATGCCCGGGCGGTTTTCGTTGTACCAGGATTTGTCGGTGGAAGAAAACCTGAACGTTTTCGCTTCTATTTTCAATACTACCATAGAGGAAAATTATCATTTGATTAAAGATATTTACCAGCAAATCGAACCATTTAAAAAACGGCGGGCCGGTGCGCTTTCGGGAGGGATGAAACAAAAACTGGCCCTGTGCTGCACTTTGATTCATGAGCCGGTTGTTCTATTTTTGGATGAACCCACAACCGGCGTGGATCCGGTTTCACGAAAAGAATTATGGGCTATGCTCAAAAAACTAAAAAAAGAAGGCATCACCATTTTGGTTTCCACGCCCTACATGGACGAAGCAAGTTTATGCGATCGAATCGCCTTGATTCAGGATGGGGCTTTTATGAAAATCGACACACCCGAAAGCATTGTGGCTGCTTACAAGCAGGTTTTGTGGTCGGTGAAAAGCGCTGAGATGTCGAAATTATTAAATGACCTGCGCGGCCATACCGAAATCAAAAGCAGTTTTGCCTTTGGCGAAACGCATCATGTTACCATAGGAAACCTAAAAAAAGAACAACTCGAAATGTATTTAAAAGATAAAGGTCACACAGATGTTTGGATAGAACCAATAAAGGCCGGAATAGAAGATTGTTTTATGGAATTAAGCTCGGCAACATCATGAAAGTAATCGAAACGCAAAACCTCACGAAACGATTTGGCAATTTCACAGCCGTGGATGCCATTTCGTTCGATGTGGAGCAAGGGGAGATTTTTGGTTTTCTGGGCGCAAACGGAGCCGGAAAAACAACAGCCATGCGCATGTTGTGCGGTTTGAGCAAACCAACGTCAGGATTTGGCCAGGTGGCAGGATTTGACATCACGAAAAATCCGGAGAAAATAAAGAAGAACATTGGATATATGAGCCAAAAGTTTGCCTTGTACGAAGACATGAAAGTGTGGGAAAACCTGCGTTTATTTGGTGGGATTTATGGCATTCCCGATAAGGAAATCAACCCAAGAATTGATCAATTACTTGAAATGCTTGGTTTTGAAAAAGAGAAGAACACCATGGTGAGAGATTTACCTTTGGGCTGGAAACAAAAACTCTCTTTTTCAACTGCTATTTTCCATGAGCCAAAAATTGTTTTTTTGGACGAACCTACCGGAGGTGTTGACCCCGCCGCACGCCGACAGTTTTGGGAATTGATTTACGATGCCGCCGACCGGGGAATTACGGTATTTGTTACCACGCATTACATGGATGAGGCCGAATACTGCGACCGGGTTTCGATTATGGTGGACGGGAGAATTGACGCCCTGGACAGTCCTACGAAGTTAAAAGCAAAATTTAAAGTTCAGACAATGGATGAGGTATTTTTTCAACTGGCACGGGGATCAAAAGCTAAGGAATAAAGTAACTGTTTAGCTATTTTGTAAAACTATGAGTAAAATGTTTATTACCATAGACCCCCTCTAACTCCCCCTCAAGGGGGAGGATTCCTGCGCTTTGGCCGCTGCTGTGGCTAGTGCGGCTGTTTTCAAATTACATTCGTGCATTTCCCGAAAAATCGGGACAGGATGTGGCTATTTTTTTTGAATTTCATCCGTGCATCCCGCCAAAGG
>Ga0208900_1000511_pt1 | contig 24284 bp, 19 predicted proteins | sample AntAceMetag02UKK_FD_184763 | JGI IMG/M metagenome (GOLD analysis project Ga0208900, IMG submission 184763) | Saline lake microbial communities from Ace Lake, Antarctica - Antarctic Ace Lake Metagenome 02UKK (SPAdes) (version 2) | ecosystem: Environmental > Aquatic > Non-marine Saline and... | reverse complement strand
TTTTAAACTTGAACCTGTTAGGTTTCTTCGGTCAAACATTATAAACCTAACAGGTTGATCTGTTTACCCGTATCCATGTTTTCTAAGCAGTTTTACGCTGTTTCCGGGGGTAAACCTGTTAGGTTTCTTGCCTTAATTTTTTCCTGATTACCCCTTTTGAGTCACACCGTGAATAACCCAGGGCAGTTGTGCTTTACTTTAAAAAACCTGCCCTGCTATTGGAAAGAATTCACGGTGTGACTGTTGTTAGCACCGCCAAATAATCGTAATGTGGCCCTTCTGCCACCAACCCACATTCAAAACCATGCTTTTGGGCGTAATCATTTAACAAATCAAAATCCACGAAAAGCCAGTCGAAGGGGGCTGATTTTTGGTAGTTGTAGCCAAACTGGTATTTCACTTCACCATAATAGTTGCTGTTCAGGTCTATCATCACAGAGCCATCCTCCTCTTCAAACATAAAAAGGACGTTAGAAGAATCCAGCAAAACCTGCCCTCCGGGATTTAGCAATATTCGGGTTTGATTAAAAAACTTGTCCAGATTATCCAGGTTTCCACAAATTCCTATGCCATTCATCAGCATCAGGATGGTGTCGAATTTTTGGTTGGATAAGTTGAAAAAATCTTGTTGTTCAACATCTTTCACTCCCCGCTTTTTCATTACTTCCACAGCCCCCGCCGAAATATCAATGGCTATAACCTGCAAGCCTTTTTCCTGTAAAATCAAACTGTGGCATCCAGCGGCAGCGCCAACATCCAAAACCTTTCCCTTGCACAAATCAAGTGCTTTTTGCTCAAGTTCCGGCATTTCATCCCGGATCCTGAAAAAATGCTTTACAGGAATTTGGTCGTCTTCCGAAATATCGGAATACACTTCCAGCTTTGCATTTTGGTTTCCCGATAAATAGTCGAGCAACGCTTTGCCGACAATGTCGGGTTGGATTTTGTGAGGCATATCAGTTTTTGTTAATTCATTCACAGCAAACGAAATTTTGTAATTTCGCCGCAAAAATAGGTTTCAAAACATTAGTAAGCACATTAATAATGGTAAACAAAGAATTAATCGACCCAAAAAGTATTGTAGTCGTTGGCGGCTCAAACGATATTACCAAGCCCGGCGGGAAAATTTTAAAGAACCTCATCGATCACAAATTTCAGGGTGATTTGTACGTAACGAATCCAAAAGAAACTTTGGTGCAGGGTATAAAAAGCTACCAGGATCCGGGCAAACTTCCCTGGGTTGATATGGCCATTATAGCCATCGCAGCACGTTTTGTGCCCTTTGTTGTTGAGATGCTTGCCGAAGAAAAAAACACGCGGGCATTTATCATTTTGTCGGCAGGCTTTAGCGAAGAAAGCGAACAAGGCCGGATTTACGAAGAAGAAATTGTTGCCACCATAAATCGCGTTGGGGGTTCACTCATTGGGCCAAATTGTGTTGGCATCCTCACCCCAAAACATGCCAGCGTTTTTACCGAGCCTATTCCGAAACTTACACCTAAAGGGATCGACTTTATCTCGGGTTCGGGGGCAACGGCGGTTTTTATCATGGAATCGGCGGTGCCCAAAGGCCTCACTTTTAACAGTGTATTTTCGGTGGGCAACAGCGCCCAAATGGGTGTGGAAGAAGTACTGCAATATTTTGATGAAACCTTTGACCCTGCAACAAGTTCGCGGGTAAAACTGCTGTACATCGAAACCGTAAACAAACCCCAAAAGCTGCTTAAGCACGCCGCTTCATTGATTAGAAAAGGGTGCAGGATTGCCGCCATTAAGGCAGGCTCGTCCGAAGCCGGCAGCCGGGCAGCTTCATCGCATACCGGCGCATTGGCAAGCTCGGATGTTGCGGTAGATGCCCTGTTTCGCAAAGCCGGAATTGTGCGTTGCTATGGCCGCGAAGATTTAATTGCTGCGGCTTCGGTGTTTATGCATCCCGCATTAAGCGGAAAAAATATTGCCATCATTACCCATGCCGGCGGCCCGGCAGTTATGCTCACCGATGCACTTTCGAACGGCGGCTTAAAAGTTCCCCACATCCAAAATAAATATACCGCCGAGTTGCTCGAAAAATTATACCCCGGCTCCTCGGTTGCCAACCCCATCGACTTTTTGGCCACCGGCACTGCCGAACAATTGGGTACAATCATCGATTACGTGGAAACTAAATTTGATGAAATTGATGGCATGGTTGTGATTTTCGGGACACCCGGATTAGTAAAAGTTTATGATGCTTACAATGTGTTGGACGAGAAAATGAAATCCTGCAAAAAGCCAATTTATCCTGTTTTACCATCCATTTTAACCGCTAAAGATGAGGTTGCCGATTTCCTTGAAAAAGGCAGGATAAACTTCCCCGATGAAGCGATTCTTGGAAATGCCTTGTGCAAAGTATTTAATACCCCCCACCCTACCCCCGAAAAAATAGAATTACCAGCAATCGACGAACCTAAAATTAGGAAAATAATTGATGGCTGTGGTAATGGCTACCTTTCGCCACAAAATGTGATGGGGCTGCTGGATGCCGCCGGAATTTCGAGGGCTGGCGAAGCCGTGGCGGATAATGTTGAAGATGCCGTAAAAGAAGCTGCCCATCTTGGCTTCCCCGTGGTGATGAAAGTTGTTGGGCCTGTTCACAAGTCGGATGTTGGTGGTGTAGTTTTAAATGTGAAAGATAAAAAGCAGGTACGCAGCGAATTTGAAAGAATGATTCAAATCCCGGAAACCACCGCTATTTTAATACAGCCGATGCTTTCGGGTACCGAGCTTTTTGCCGGGGCCAAATTTGAACCCAAGTTCGGCCACCTAATACTTTGCGGTATGGGTGGAATTTTTATCGAAGTCTTAAAAGATGTGAGCGCTTACCTTGCCCCACTTTCGATGGATGAAGCCGTGGAAATGATTAGGGGCTTGAAAAGTTACAAAATAATCCAGGGTGTGCGTGGCCAAAAAGGGATTGATGAAAGTAAGTTTGCAGAAATTATTGTTCGCTTATCAGCCTTGGTAACCGCTGCTCCTGAGATTGTGGAGCTCGACCTGAACCCTTTGCTTGGAAACGAAAAAATGGTAACTGCTGTGGATGCAAGAATCAGGGTTGAAAAATCCTAATCTACCAGAAAATAAATTTCGCCAGTCCCATAACTTAGTGGCTCTTTGTGCCCTCAGTGCCTGAGTGGTGAAAAAAAAGAAGGAATAACCCTAAGACACTTAGAACATGAAGAAACACTTAGAACACGAAGAAACACTTAGTGGAACTCAGTGAACTTAGTGCCTGAGTGGTAAAAGAGAATAGAAACACTTAGAAAAAAGGATAAAAAAAAGCCCCACTTTTCAGCAGGGCTTTTAAGCACTTATCCTCTTTGCTCTTCTCGCTTTTTCTCTTCAACTTTTTTAATAATTTCCTCCTGCAAAGCTTTTCCAACAGGCATATATTTAAAGAATTCCATGGAGTAATTGGCCCGTCCGCTCGAAATATTTCTAAGTGCTGTAGCATAGCCAAACATTTCCATCAAAGGTACAGTGCCGTTAACCTTTTGGCTTCCCTTGCGATGACGACGCATTGATTCTATCTTTCCACGACGCTTATTTAAATCACCAACCACATTTCCGATATAATCGTCGGGGACGTTGATCTCGATTTTCATAACGGGTTCGAGCAATACGGGATCAGCTTTCATAAAACCTTGCCTAAAGGCCATGGATGCACAAGTTTGGAAGGCCATATCGGAAGAGTCAACGGCGTGGAAACCACCATCAAAAAGCACTGCCTTTACATTCAATATGGGATAGCCCGCCAACACACCCCGGTCGAGGGTTTTTGTAATACCTTTGTTTACCGACGAGATAAATTCGTTAGGAATAGCCCCTCCTTTAATCTTGTTAACAAATTCGTACCCATTGTCGCCATTAGGTTCGAGGCGAATAACAACGTGGGCAAACTGCCCTTTACCACCCGTTTGCTTCGAGTGCTTATAATTGCTCACAGTTTCGGCAGTAATAGTTTCGCGGTAAGCAACCGATGGCTCACCAGTAGCTACCGGCACACCAAATTCATCTTTAATCCTATCCACGATAATTTCGAGATGCAATTCGCCCATGCCTGAAATAATGGTTTCATCGGTTTCATCATCAAATCGTGCATTAAACGAAGGGTCTTCATTTGAAAGTTTTGCAAGCGCCCCACTGAGTTTAGTCTGATCCTTACGGCTTACGGGTGTAATTTTTAGTTCGATAACCGAAGGAGGAACATGAATTGATTCCAACAATATCGGATTATCCTTATCGCATAGGGTGTCGCCGGTTTTAGTCAACTTCATACCCACCAGGGCAACAATATCACCAGGGCCTGCACCATCAACTTCTACACGCTCTTTTGCATGAATTTTCATGATACGGCCAATACGTTCAGTCTTCCCTTTTGTAGCATTCAAAATAGGCATTCCATTTTCAAGCTTGCCCGAAAAAATCCTCACAAAGGTCTGTTGGCCTACATAAGGATCGTTTATCAATTTAAAGGCTAAGGCCGAAAATGGATCTTTAGGGGAAGGAATACGCGTATGTGTTTTTTCCGGATCATCGATGTCAGTACCAACAACAGCACCAATATCAAGTGGTGATGGTAAATAATCAATCACAGCATCCAGCATCAACTGAACACCTTTATTTTTATATGCCGCACCGGTAAATACAGGAGTAATCAATAATTTAAGGGTTGCCTCACGGGCAGCTTTTTGCAACAATTCGTCAGGTACCTCCTGTTCGTTGAAGAAAAGCTCGAGTAACTCCTCATCAAAATCGGCAACTCTTTCGATCAACAAATTCCTGGCTTCCAAAGCCTGATCTTTATATTCCTCGGGTATATCGATAACTATTCTTTCGTTTTCGCCAAAAATGTATGCCTTTTGGGTAATAACATCTATCAAACCTTTAAAATCCTCTTCGGCACCCATCGGAAGCTGGAAAGGAACAGCGTTGGCATCAAGGTATTCATTCATCTGTTTTACAACATCGTAAAAATCGGCACCGGTACGGTCCATTTTATTGATGAACGCGATACGTGGAACCCGGTAACGGTCGGCCTGATTCCAAACAGTTTCGCTTTGAGGCTCCACACCACCAACAGCGCAAAACAATGCAATCATGCCATCAATAACCCTTAACGATCTTTCCACCTCGATGGTAAAATCAACGTGGCCGGGGGTATCGATAATATTCACATCATAATCTTTCCATTTGCATGAGATTGCAGCCGAAGCAATGGTGATACCACGTTCCTGCTCTTGTTTCATAAAGTCCATAGTTGCAGCACCATCGTGAACTTCTCCCATTTTTCGGGTGGTTCCGGTATAAAACAAAATACGCTCGGTTACGGTGGTTTTACCGGCATCGATATGCGCCGCGATACCTATGTTTCTAAGTTTTGATAAAATCATTTTAAGATAAGTTCTGTATGTAATTAGTAATCAAATTATTAATTGGTAATAAGCCAAAATGGCGGCAAAAGTAGTCTTAATTTAACATGATAAGATTAAGTTTAGATTAAGAATAGTTAAATGTAAGAATGCGTTTAAAATGGATGAGGCCAGCGTAGCATGAAAGAACATCAAGCTATTTAATCACTACTGTCCGACTAATACTTTTAGATTCTTCGCTACGCTCAGAATGACAATAGCTTTATAGTATTGGGTTAGGAGGGGTTGGTTGGCGGCAAAGCCGCCAACCAACCCCTCCATGAAAGCCTAAACGCCTGTCATTCTGAGCGCAGCGAAGAATCTGTTTTTTCACGGACAATAGTGCTATTTAATGATGAATCCTAAGGCTAAAATCAATTTTTGAATTTCGAGTCGCTATTCATCAAGAAACAAAAACCGTCTATCCCCGGCCGGAAAAAGTACTCCGGCATCATGGTCGTAGCTTAGGTAGGTTTTGGGCGGGTTTTGATCCGGAAGGTTAAAATAGATGTACTGATTCATGATATAATCAAAAATATATCCGGCATAGCGCTCTCCCACACGGGCCGCCAATGTATAAACATCCTCGGTTTCGAGCGGAAAAATATTGTATTTAAATTTCACCTCACCGGTAAAAACGTTGGAGGTAAAACGGCCTTCAAGTTGGTCGGTAACAAAATCGCTTGCATACAAAATATTATTCACAGCCTTTGGATCGTTCAACTTGGAAACCTCGAACCAGCAATTCAAACTTACCTGCTCCAGATCAAAATCTTCATAAAAGAGCAAGGAATCAAAAAACACCTCTTCTGCGTGGTAAGGATAAAGATCCTCTTCCATTTCGATTTGAGCCAAAGTAACCTGGTAGGCCATATTTTTCACATCCATAAACTCCACTATTTCATCCGCTGAATAAGCATAAATCCCAAATTTTCTGAGCGTAGTTTCCATCGAACTAAAAAAGCGGGAAATTAAAAAAGTGTCACTGATGTTTTGTAAATACAAGCTACTGTCGTAAAGAATTTGCTGCTGTTCGGCAGAAGCCAATTTTTCAAAGCCTTCAATCTGGTAGTTTTTTAGGTTGGTTTTGAAAACAAAATCAGGAGGGATTAGCAAAACAGAAATACTGTCAGCATTTTGAATAAATTCATTGGCCAATTTTCGCTCGATGCTACACGAAGAAATTGCAAGCAGCAAGGTAAAAAATAGACATAAGGTGGTGAATCTGACTTTCAATATTAATTAATGATTAGCGGGAAGATTAAAAAAAAAGTGGCTAAGACTAAAGATTTAACACTTTTTTGACTTAGCCACTACAAACATATGAAAACAAAAAATTACCCTGGCTCATTAACGGCCTGTTCGGTTTTTATATTGTGCTCAAGTAAAGTCTTTCCGAAGGCCTTACCAAAAGCGATTGCCCTGGCACTTTCTTCATCATTCGGGGTAAATTTTACAAACATTTCTTCGTCAAAAACATCAAGCTTCAGATTTTCAAGATTTGTGCGAATAAGCTTTTTTGCTTCCCCGCTCCATCCATAAGAACCAAAAGCAGCGGCAGGTTTACCTTTGTCGCGAATCGGGTTGATGAGCGCAAAACATTTGTAAACCGGCAATAAAATATTTTGGTTTATTGTTGGAGAGCCAATAACGTAGGCCGAAGCATTTGAAATATGTTGTTCGAGTTCGCCAAGTGGCGACATTTCAATATCCACCACATCAACTTTTATATCCCCGGCCTGCAAAATTCCTTTGGCTATGAGTTCGGCAACCATTCCGGTTTTTTGGTAGGCACTAACGTACGGGATAAATACAACAGGCTTAACGGGTTCGGTTAGAGCCCTTTCAGCATAAAACTTTGAAAGATCAACATACTTTTTCCAATTCTTTCGCAACACGGGGCCATGCCCGGGAGCAATACTTTCGATTTCAAGGTCTTCAATTTTTTCGATGGCTTTGAGCATAAACTTACTGAAAGGACTAAGGACGACATCAAAATAGTACTGGAAAGTTTCGTGGTATTCACTTACGCGTTCAATTTCATCTTCGAATAAATTATCATCACAGAAATGCGCCCCAAAAGCATCGCAGGTAAACAGGATTTTATCTTCTTCAAGGTAGGTAAACATGGTGTCGGGCCAGTGGAGGTTTGGCGCAGAGATAAATTTCAGGGTTCTGTCGCCCAGGTCGAGGGTGTGTCCGTCTTTTACAACAATATTCGGGAAATCCATACCCATCAAATCGCGCAGGTAGCGGATGGCATTCCCGGTTCCCACAACTTTGGCATTGGGGGCTAACCTAAGCAGGTTTTTAACATTGCCCGAATGGTCGGGTTCGGTGTGGTTTACAACGATGTACTCGATATCACGGGGATCGCAGAGTTCATCAATTTTCATGAGGTATTCTTCCCAAAAGTTCTCTTTGGTGGCATCAATAATGGTCTTTTTTTGTGCATTGATAAAGTAGGAATTGTAGGTAGTTCCATACTTTGTTTCCATCACCACATCAAAGGTTAAGAGATCAGGGTCTTTTACCCCTATCCATTTCACGGTATCGTTTAAATCGATAATTAAATTTTCCATTTGCTGAAAGCTTGATTTTTGCAGTGGCAAAAGTAATCGAATTTGAGGAATTGATTTTTGGGCTTTTTAAAGAATTTCTTACTTGATTTCAGATGAATAATGCAGTCATTCAAAAAGGGGCTTTTTCCTAAAAATGAAATACATCAGTGAGCAAAATCTAAAATCTCCGGTCTGTCTGCCCTGAAGTGAAGCGTATCGGGGTAAACCATTAATCTTAAATCATAAAATCACTGCCTTAATGGACGGATACTATTTAGATACCCTCTAAATTGCATCCCTGTAATATTTCGATTTTATTAATTCCTACTTTTGGTTCGTACTAAACATTGTATTAACCCTGTTGTGAAAATGCTTACCCTTTTCACCACAAAAAAATGAACCATGATGAAAAACCTTTACCAAACCCTCCTCTTTGCAGCAACTTTGTTTGCAGCATTTATTCAATTGCCGGCTAATGCCCAGCATTTTCAATTTCAAGGCGGTAGCTTTTTAGGGCAACAATGGATTAATTACCTTAGCGGAGCTGCTCTAAATGGCGAAAGCCTGGTTGCCGGCGATGAAGTTGCGGTATTCGATGGTGATATTATGGTGGGCGCTTTTGTGCTTTCACAAGTTTGCACGCCCGAAAATCAATTTGAAAATGTGCTGACAAGCTATTCAAAGTTATTGGATGAAAGTATCGGTTTTACCCAGGGAAACCAGGTAGTATTTAAATGCTGGCAGGCGGCCACAAATGTTGAAGCTATTATTTGGGAAGCCGAATGGACAAACCCTTATGGGGATGCCTGGACAGAGCCAACATTTCCGGCAGGAGCTAACAATTACAGTTTGCCTGTGCTCGATTTTAGCTTTGCATTTAACGGGGAACTCAGCGGGATCGTTAGTAGCACCCCGGGAGCGTTGCCCCTTGAAGGTGCCCTGGTCGAAGTTTTGGGGACAGATTTTTCTGCCATTTCTCAGACCGACGGCAGCTATCAAATAGTGGATGTTCCAAGTGGAACTTATAATCTTGCTGCATCTGCCACCGGCTATTTACCTGATACTGTCCTGAATGTGAATATTGTTTTCGATCAGGCTACCACAGTAGATTTTAGCCTTACATTAATAATGGCCTCCGTTACCGGAACAGTTAGCTCGGTGGATGGCACGCCCATAGAAGGGGCAGGCATAAGTGTGCAAGGCGAAAGCTTTTCGACAACTACCCTTGCCGATGGTTCCTTCGTAATGCAGCAGATACCCGAAGGGATTTATTCCATAAAGTGTACGGCATCTGATTATTTCCCCAAAACAAACGAGAATGTAGTACTTAGCAATGGTGGAACAACAACCGTAGATTTTACACTAATAAATTCCAATGCGCAGAGCGTTCCGCTAAAAACGGGTTATAGCCTTGTATCATCATATATTTTTCCTGACGACCCTGACATGTTAAATGTGCTTGATGATGTGCTCGACAACCTGAGTTTTGTGCGCAACGATCAGGGGATTACGCTTATAAAGTTTGGCCCCAACTGGATGAACGGCATAGGCGATTGGAACAGTGGCGATGGGTATTTGGTTAAAATGAACAGTGCAGACACGGTTATTCTAAATGGTTCACCTGCCAGCCTTTCCCAGCCGATAATTCTAAAGGCCGGATACAGTATTATTCCCTATCTGTTGCCAGAACCCAAAGATGCAAAAGAGGTTTTTGATGATGTTTTGGGCAATTTAAAATTTGTAAGAAATAGTACCGGTCTTATGCTGATTCGCTTTGGCGAAACCTGGATAAATGGCATTGGTGAAATGAAACCCGGCGAAGGCTACCTGGTTAAAATGAACAACACCGATACTTTACAACAAAAGCCTTTTGAATGTGGCGATCTACTTTATGATACACGAGATGGGCAAACTTATAAAACCGTGCAAATTGGTGAACAATGCTGGATGGCGGAGAATTTGAATGTTGGAGAAAAAATTAATGGTGCTGTTAGTATGACTAATAATGATGTTGTTGAGAAATATTGCTATGACGATTTGGAGGATAACTGTGATGTTTATGGTGGTTTATACCAATGGAATGAAATGATGCAATACACCACGACTGAAAGTGTTCAAGGAATTTGCCCTGAAGGGTGGCATTTACCTGCGGATGCCGAATTGTGCTCATTAACTACTTTTCTTGATGCCTCGGTTAACTGTTTATATGGTTGGTCAGGTGATGATGTAGGAGGGAAATTAAAAGAAATTGGTTTTTCGCACTGGGAATACCCCAATGAGGGAGCAGACAATAGTAGTGGTTTTACTACCCTTCCTGGCGGGTGTAAATGGACTCCAGATAATTCATTCCAAATGATTGGATTAATAGGGTACATTTGGAGCTCAACACAAGATGGGTTTTATGCCTGGAGATGGTGTGTTACCTATGATGTCAGCACTATTCAAAAATTTAACTCGCATAAAGCCTTTGGATTTTCTGTACGATGTATAAGGAATAATACATTACCTCCCAATCAAGCCCCTTCACCACCATTACCTATTAATCCTCCAAATGAATCAAGTGACCAAAATATTAATATTAACTTTTCCTGGTCATGCTCTGATCCCGAAAACGATCCCTTAAGCTACGATGTTTATTTCGGCACAGAACCCACACCCCCACAAGTTGCCACAGCAATTGCAGATACATTTTACACACCTGGAACATTAGAATATGCTACAACTTACTATTGGAAAATTGTTGCACATGATGATCAGGGGAATAGCACAGAGGGGGAGGTTTGGAGTTTTGCAACAGAATTTAATAGTGAATACATGCCTACAGAAGGGCTTGTTGGTTGGTGGCCATTCAATGGAAATGCCAATGATGAAAGCGGTAATGAAAATCATGGGCAATTAAATAATGTTGAATCTGCACAAAGTAAAGTTGGCGATGCAAACGGAGCATTCAACTATAATGGTGAAAATAGCTACATCCGGTTTTTCCAACCATTTTTGGGTGGGAATCAAACTTCTGAATTTTCAATGTTTGCAAGAGTAAAACCAACTCAACCCGGAAATATTTGGGGGAAGTCTTTTTCTTGGGGTGAAGTTAACTTTAGAATTATTGAAGACAGCACTGTGTCAATAGTTTGGGCTAATGCGAATAATGGAAACACTTACAGCGTCATTCATTCGATAACTCCAATAGAATTTAACGAATGGATCGATATAATATTGACATTTGACAATTCAACAGGAAGCTTTTATTACAATGGCGTCCAAGTTCCAATAACATACTACTGGGTTGCACAAGGTGGCAGTGTTATAAGTACGACTGAAGTAAATTCATTGGTTAATTTTGCACAGGATAATAATTCAAATAATATAGGATATAAAATTACCTCAGGACAACAAACTGACTTCTACGAAGGAGTTATTGATGAATTTGCAATATGGAATCGCGCTTTATCCCCAGAAGAAGTATTTGATATCTACGCATCAAGTCCTGAGCCTTCACAAGTAATTTCTAATCCAATTCCTGAAAATGGTGCATCAATTATTTCAACCGATGTCAATCTTTCATGGTCATGCTCCGACCCCGAAAACGATCCGCTTACCTACGATGTTTATTTCAGTACAGAAGCCACACCACCACAAGTTGCAACAGCAATTGCAGATACATTTTACACTCCCGAAACTTTGGAATATGCAACTACATATTATTGGAAAATTGTAGCACATGATGATCAGGGGAATGATACTGAGGGGGAAGTTTGGAGTTTTACAACTATTCAACAAAATAATGGTTTCTCACTTGAATTTGATGGAGTTAATGATTTCGTGGATTTACATGGTGTTGAAACCTTTAATTTTGGAACGGAAGATTTTACAATTTCTCATTGGTTTAAATCCCTCACAACCGAACTGCCGGAAAATTCAGTGCAAACAATCACTAAAATACCTCTCGATTGGAGTTATGGGAATTATTACTATGATGTTAAAGCATTCCATATGGGATTAACATTGTATGGTATAACATACACTGATGAACCGTGTATTATTTTCCATTGGAACTCAGAACCGCATCCTGGCTCTTTCAATGGCTACACAACATTAAATACAATTGATGGCGAATGGCATTACATAACCGCTGTTAAAAGTGGAACAACCCTAAGTGTTTATCATAATGGGATTAATATTTCGAGTCAGGACCGAACACCTGATATGAACCAAGTAGCAGACAATGATGGCTCTTTGAAACTGGGGGATTATGATAATTCAATACCACACTTAATACACTCCGTAGAAGTATGGGATGTAGCTTTAAATCAAAATCAAATTCAGTCTTATATGAACAGCCCCCCAATTGGAACCGAAAATGGGTTAATTGGATTTTGGGATTTCAATATAGGGGTAGGTAGTACAATAACTGATCTGAGTGGCAATGGAAATCATGGCACAATCAATGGGGCTACTTGGAGTACAGATGTTCCAAACCCATGGTTAAACGCAAACTTTGAAGCAAATAGAATTTCTGGAGTTGGGCCACTAGAAGTTATCTTCACAGATTTGTCAACCCCCCAAGATTCAATCATTTCGTGGCAGTGGGATTTTAATAATGATGGTACGATAGATTCAGAAGAACAAAACCCTGAATGGACTTATACTGATCCCGGAACTTACTCGGTTTCTTTAACAGTAAGTGATGGGGAGAATGAAAACACAGAGTTGAAAGAAAATTACATAGATGTTCAATCTGATGAAGAGCTAACTTTTCAATGGACGAAAATAAAAGATGACTCTGAGCTACCAGATAATGTAAGGTTTATGCCTTATGCACAAGATAAAGTAAACGGTTTAATTTTTTCTGTTGATGCTCTTGCACATGTTGTATATAAGTACATTATCGCATCAAACCAGTTTGAAGTAATCAATGCAACAAGTTGGCCAAGCTTTGACAAATGCGGTGATTTCCTTTTTGATCCTGTAAATGAACGAATTATTATGTGGCGTTCTGGTACAGATAATATTTATGCATTGCCTGTAAATGGTGGGGCTTGGACACAAATTGGTAATGGATCATATAATTCTTCCATGTATGGTTCAGGCCCTTTTTGGAATCCATTTACAGAAGCTCCCTGTGTAATGAACGGATATGGGTGGTACAAAGCACGTAATTGGATTTTTGAGCTTTCAAATACTACTAACAATTGGGTTGAAAAAATACCCGATTCAAATAATGACCCGTGGCGTAGAGGTTGTCATATTTTCCCAAACGATGATGGTACAAAGTTATTTATGTTTAGTGGACAAGGTAAACAAAGTGGAAACCAATCGGGTCCTGCTGATCCAGGTTTTCTCCCTTGGGCAACTGATGTTGGTTACTATAATTGGTTTAGAGATTTATGGGAATTGGATCTGGCATCCTATGAATGGACAAATATACTTCCATACAATAGTGAGTCAATAGAAAGTGAAGGGGGATTTGCATATTACCCAAGTATCAATACTTTTTTAATTATGGGCGGGTTCATACCACCTGAAACCTTTGGGGGGCCATCTCCTTCTAACAACAATCTATGGAAATACAATCCTTCTATTGATCAGGGTTTTATTTTAGCAAATCAAACAGGAGACATTCCCCCAGAAAATGCATTCCCAAATCCTTCTTTTTATGATCCATTGAATGACAATATAATTTTATTTTCATTAGATGAGGGTATTTGGGTTTTGGAAAAACAAGATAACAAATAGTAATTGTATTTTTTGATTTAAACTTATTGTTTGTTCTGCTAAAACATTACCAGAATATTCCTTTTTTGATATCCATTATCCAGAAATATCAATCCGTCGATATATTGTCTGCTGATACCAAGGAATTAAAATTTTCTTAAATATCTGAATGTAAAACCAGATTAGAATACTTGTATGTTTCCTTTTCTACTCATTTTTACAGATGATCGCTAACCGGCTGTTTGCCATGATTTACTGTTAGTTTTCGCTATTTATTTCTTCATATTCTACTTTGAATCTTTCTTGATTATTCGGGAAGTTGTCGAACATGAAAAAAGTTCTTTTATGTGTTTCAAAATATTTCTTTTTGGTTTTAAGAAGCTCATTTATAAATTTGATTCTAAACTTGTGTTTTTCGTTTCTGTCGTCAATTTTAATACGTTTCTGCTTTAGACCATCTTCAAATCGTTTCTTAATTTCGGTTTCAGTGAATTTCTTATTAAAGTATTGACGAGTTATACTTTTAAAAGTCAGTTCGGAGTTAATGAATCTATAAGAAGACGGTATGTCAGGATTTGATTCGTGTAATTTTTTAATTGCTGCACCCAAATCAAAACTTTTTAAAAATTCATCATAGAATTCATTATAACGAATCATTAAATCTTCCTCTTCAATAGTTTCAAATGAGCCAATGAAACCCCAGAATGGAGCAGGCTTATTTATCTTAATTAGTTCCATTATATATGCACCATGACATACTGCGAGAGTAATAAATAAATTATTCCCAATAATACTGTTTATATCTATTAAGTCTTGGTGTAATTCTGTCCACTCTATCAATTCTCCTGTATTTAGTACAAGTCCTGTTTTGTATTTACTACCATGTATTTCGAAATGAATGATTGGATATTGTCCTTTGGTGGTACATTCATTTTTAATGAATTCCATTTTTTCTAAAAACTCTTTTCTGTTTGCAACTTGTATTAATTCAGATTCGAAGTCTTTGATTTGATATTCTTTCCAACGAAGTAGGTCATTGTACAACTCTTGTCCTGTCAATGTATCTTCCTTTTCATCCAAAGATTCAATTACATATACTTTATTAAATTCAAATCCTTTCATTTCATCATTTTTTTTCTACTGCAAGCTAACGTTCCACAAAAATAGCTCTCAGCCGCCCACTTGCAGGAAGGTTTTTAGTGATTCTTATGTTTCCTTTTCTATTCATTTTTTTATAGTAGTCCATCAGCTGTAAGAGATGCTATGATTGTTCGGACATCTGTTGTGTTAAGTCGGTCAATTAATGCAGCCTTGTTACCAAGTCCATTCAATGATGTTCCTGTCACAACGCCTTTGTCTCTAGAATTAGAAATCCAATACCTATCATGATAGTCATTGGTTCTCTTGTGATGGATATTAATTGTCGGTTTTTTGGCTTTAATATCTGTTTCAATGGTTGTCTTAATTGTCGTGTTAATGTTATGATTGCTAGTGATGATATGTAAGTCATCAATAGTTGGGATGTACTTGTCCAAAAGTATCGAAACTGTAGTTGTATAATTTGGGTCTTTGGGCGTTGCATAAAAAAATGGGTCAAGGATTATTAGTTCGTTGTCAATGACCATTTTATCAAGGTACTTTTGAAATACAGGGATTATTTGGCTTGGTGTTGCACCCTGAACAACAATATGTTCAAGTAATGGTTGACTTACTATTAAACTTGTAAGTCCATGTTCAGCAATATAATCTAATATTTCGTTTTTGAAGCTGTGAACTACGCTGTGAACCAGTCCAACGTCATAATCACTGAAGTCAACAGATTTTCCTTGCGCTATTTGAATAAGTAAGTCACCAACAATTATGTCGTCTTGTTTTGCTTTAATCGTCAGAATTAAGTCACTCATGCTTGTCTTTTTTTAATGTGCTACAACTTGTTTATGATCCCTTCCTATCTTTTAAATGCCCCTTTTTTGGTACATTATGAAAGTAGCTTGACTCATCTTTAATTTCAGTTTTTTTAGGCTGTCACTCAGCGTGCTCATGGGTTTGCAGCCTCGACTGTAAGGAGAGGATAGCAACCCTGAATTCCATACTTAACAAAACCAGGGTTGCGATCCCTTTCAGGGCTGTGCCATAGGCATTCCTTTGGAGCGAACCCGGCTTTTCCAGATGACCGCTAACCGGCTGTGTAACTGATTTGCTGTTAAGCACTGGGCTTTATTCTGCTTTCCAAACGTATTCTTTTGAAATAAGCGAGGATTTCCTCTTTGGTCATTTTTGCCAATTCAGCACTTAACTTGTCCTTTTGTTTTCTGGCAAACTCGACGGCATCAAATTTTTTTCTATTCTTTGTTTTCATAATCCATTAAATCTCTTGGTGAGCGGATCTCCAATTGTTTGTATCCGTTTTTTATATTGACTGAATTGTAGCCACGTATCCGCTCAATATTTACGATATGCTTAAAATTCCAACTCACAAGCAAATCTGCTCGATAGGTTGTAGCAAGTGCTATATGCAGACAATCTGCATAACTTGTTTGTCCGACAACTTTTTCTTCAATATATCTGGTTGCCAAATCTATTGCTTCGTCATTTTCATCAACGAATTCAGTATGTTTGATATCTAACTTTCTAACAAGGTTTATTATTCTCTCTGGAGCTGGCTCCAATTCTCTTTGCAATACTGCTGAGAGTAGGATAGTGAATTCTCCTTTTTGTATTCGGGCAAAGAGAGGTCTGGTAAATTCCTCGAATTCGCTATCGAAATATCCGCCAAAAACTGATGTGTCAATATAAATCCGCTGTTTTTTCATTACGCAAATTTACAAAATTCAATGAGATGTTCATTTTTAGTACAATTTTTATCGCATTGTGTCTAACTTGTTTTCATGACCCCTTCCACCAATCTTTTAAATTTCCCTTTTTTGGTACATTATGAAGGCAGTTTGACTCATCTTTAGTTTCAGCCTTTTTGTTCTGCCGCCGCAAATGATTTTATTTAGTTGGCAACTGGTTTTATTTCGTTCTTGTTATTTTTATTGGGTAAGGTCGAGTATCAAAAACATCATTTATTTCAGTCCAATATATTTTTAATTCCATTTTTCAATCTTGGCTTTTAAATCACTTGCCTCGATTAATCGTCCATTTTTCGAGTCTTCCATCGATTTATCAATTCGCAAATTAAACTCATCAATAGTCATAGGATTAAAGTCTTCTTTGTCTGAGCTTTTGTTTTCTTTCCGTAATATTTTTTCAAGTCGAGAAATCACTTCCTCACTTTGGACTTTAAGGAATTCTTGCACAAATTCTATTTTTCTTGCTTGTAAATCCATATTAATTAACTTTTTTTCAAAGATACAAAATTATCAAATTCAGCACTATTTTTTGCTTGTTGCCAAGCTGTTTTCATGCCCCCTTCCTATCTTTTAAATCCCCCTTTTTTGGTACATTATAAAGCCAGTTTGCCTCATCTTTAATTTCAGCTTTTTTAGTCTGTCACAGCAAGTGATTTTTTTAGATAGTCGTTTGGGTATTTCATTTTACAAAGTTAATAGATTTCCATTCTTTTGGGAAGGCTAATATTGTGGGTAACTCACGCATATAATCCTTTCGGCTTTTTTACTCCGGAAATTAAAAGTCTTGCCGGGAAAGCAGGGATCGCAACCCTGGCACAAATAAGGTTGTGAATTATTAGGGGGGACAATATTTTACTGAGGTTTAGGAAAAAGATAAGGTTTAGGCTTCATTACATTAAATACCTCCAAATGGAAAAAATAAATACCTTATCATCAAAAAACAACCTCAGTAGAAAAAATATTCCGTAGATATAAAAACAAACCTTATTCGAAACAAGGGGTTTGTGCACGTTTCAGGGTTGTGCCATAGGCATTCCTTTGGAACGATCCCTTGCAGGGCTGCAAACCCAGGCACTTTGGGTTTGCAGCCCTGACCGAAGGGAAGGCCTGCCTAGCTGTTGCCATGGCATGATGGGGCGGCCCGCTTCGCCAGCGAGGCGAGCAAGGCGGGGATCGCAACCCTGTCACAAATAAGGTTGTGAATCATCAGGGGGGACAATATTCTACTGAGGTTTAGGAAAAAAGGATAAGCTCGCAATTCTGCGAAGCAGGGTTTTTCTTTTCACCAAACGACCAAATTCCCGGTTGAAACCGGAAAACCTTATCATCAAAAAATCAACCTCAGTAGGAAAAAATATTCCGTAGATATAAAAACAAACCTTATTCGAAACAAGGGGTTTGTGCAGGTATCAGGGTTGTGCCTTATGCTCGCCTCGCGAAGCGGGCATTCCTTTGGAGCGAACCCTTTCACTGGATTAGCTTGTCATGGGTTAGCAGCCTCAACTGTAAGGAGAGGATTGCAACCCTGATCTTTAAAGTTAAAACCCCTTTCATTTGACATTCCAACGTCCGAAGGTCATGGAATCGTCAACGTAAATTTCCGCGTTTATCCTTCCCATGTTCTCCTTACCCGGACTATGGAAAGTTTTTAGGGTTGCGCCATAGGCATTCCTTTGGAACAATCCCTTGCAGGGCTGCGAACCCAGAACCAATCCCTTTCAGGGCTGTGCCATAGGCATTCCTTTGGAGCGAACCCAGTTTTTCCAGAAGACCGCTAACCGGCTGTGAACCGAGATTTGCTGTTGAAACCAGTGCTTTATTTTTGTTTTTCCCTGAATAAAAAGTCTTGATACAATTCCTCTGTTTTTATTACTTGCTTAAATCCTTTATTTTTCAATCCATTAAGCAATTACATGTCCCCAGTCCATAATGTGCCTTTTGCAAAATTAGAAACAGCAACAAAAATTGTATCATCGATGTCAATATCTTTGCAAAGCAGTTTAGCATTTTTGTATATTTCCGGTGGAATTATCGAATGATTAAGAATGGTAATATTTCTGAGTATTAATCCAAAAGTTTCAATAAATTCATCCTCTGAGAGTTTACCAATGGATTTTATTTTCTCTTTATGCTGGAATATTTCATACCTAACATATTCAGGCGAATAAAAGTCAAAGTAATTTTTCCCATTTATTAAAATCTGGCTAATCCTACTGTTGGTGTTTAGCAGAGCACTAAACACAATGTTTGTGTCAACAATAATTTTAGTCATCGAGTCCTAATTCTTCCTTGGTTCTATCCCAACGACCTTTTTTGACTTCCTTAAGCAATTCATCAATATCCTCCTCTGTAGCAGTTGATTTAGAAGTTAATTCTTCGTACCTCAGGTAGTCAAGTATTGTCTGAATCCGAGAGGTTTTAATACCAGCAGAAAATCTGACTAGTATTTCGTTATTTTGTCTTTCTACTATCATTGTTTTCCTTTTTTTCAAATTTAAAAAATATGCAGATGGTTGGTTTATTCCTTTGGCTTTTTGGATATTACATTTTACAAAGTTAATAGATTTCCTATCTTTTGGGAAAGCTATTATTGTGGGTAACTCAGGAATAGGATATATTTTTATCACAGGGTTGTGCCATAGGCTTCCCTCTCGAAGCGGGCATTCCTTTGGAGCAAACCCAGAAGGGTTCGCAGCCCTGAAAGGGATCGCAACCCTGGCACAAATAAGGTTGTGAATCTTCGAGGGGACAATATTCTATTAAGGTGAGGAAGAAAGATAAGGTTTTTCATTCTACGACATGACAAATTCCCGGTTGGAACCGGAAAAACCTTATTATCAATATTCAACCTTCGTAGAAAAAATGCCGTTTAATAGAAAAACCAACCTTATTCTAAACAACGGGTTTGTGCAGGTATCAGGGTTGTGATCCCAGCATTTTTCCAGAAGATCGCTATGCGGCTGTTAGCTATTGGGTGCTGTTGTAGTATGTCTTTATATCAATTCAAAATTTCTTTTTACTTTAATAAATCTATCTGCAAGTAGTTTTCTGATGAAATTATTTTCTCACCACTTTTATCTTCTAGTTCTCGTCTTGCATTCCCTGCAATTGTTCCACCAATTATAGCAGCACTTCTATTTTCAACAAAACCTTTCGCATCTTTTGCTTTCATTTTCAACTGTCGACAATTTGTCGACAGTTCAACCCCATTTGCCCTTTCCCTTTTTTTTAGCCTGTACCAATAGTCCCTTGGCTTAGTACTTTCTGTCAATATCTCAATAATATCAACGATAGCAAAATACCATTTTTCCTCTGTTTTGTCCCAATGAGTTCGAACTTGTTGGCTTTGAAATAATTTAATATTTGACATCTTTGTAATGGTATGAAATTGATTTCAACAAAGATAGAATAAAGTCAGAAATGTAATAAATTTAGTGTGCTACATTGCAAGAATTTAATACAGGTCTCAGCTTTTTTAGCCTGTTACCGCAAATGGTTTTATTTATATAGTCGTTTGGGTATTTCATTTTACAAAGTTAATAGATTTCCTTGCTTTTGGGAAGGCTATTGTTGTGGGTAACTCACGCATATAATCCTTTCGGCTTTTTTACCCCTGAACTCCAAAAGACTTCCCGGGATAATTTGATTCAAAAATATCAGGGTTGCTATCCCTTGCAGGGCTACAAATGTTGAATTTACAATTGGTACGGCAATTATTTATGAGCGTTTGTTACCAACTGTGCTTTATTGGAAGTGATTATCTAGAAATACTTGTAATTCGTTGAGAAAGTTTGAATTCAAATTCCAATGCTCGATATTCCTATAATTCCGATTAGGTTCTTTTATTTTTTTCTTTTGAGCTTTTGTGTCTCCCAATAAAGCTTCTAAATAGCCATAAATCTTTGTTTTCCTTGCAGGTGTAGTCAAAGGAATATTTCTCCTCTCGATTGTTTTGGATTGTAAACATATTTCATAATTGTCCCAACATTCAAAAATAGCTATGTTCACTGGATTAATAATATTTTCAAGGACAGTTTCTAAATCTCCATTCTGTGAATGGTTTGGCCATAAAAAAATATCAAATGTTAAATTCTGCTCCTTTTTCCATGTAACAAGTTGGTTGTGTCTTTCGTTAAAGCTATTGTCAGCATCAAAAATTAGAATGTTGGATTCACCATTATCAGTATTTTGAATCATTTTGTTTCTAATTAATTCTCCATCAGCTCCGTCAGACATCATGGTAGTCCAACCACCAGTTATAATAATATTCTCATCATCAAGATTAATTTTGTACTTATACAGAATATAATCTTTCAAGAATTTTCTATCAGCAATTCCTTCTACAAATACTCTTACAGCCATAATTAGTTTCTGATTTCCGTTTCTGTTTCAATAGCTTTTTTAAATCCACTATAAGTATATTTATATGTTTTTATTCCTAATTTCTTAGTAAGAGAAACAGTAAATACGCTTAATTTATCTTGAGTGTTTTTGTATTCGGGTGTGTCTAAAAGTTCTTTTAAACACTTTAGTGTCTCAATATTATGAGAAGTTATAAATAATTGAACTTTAAATTCATTTGAAATAGCTATTATGCTTTCCCATAATGATTTGTGTGCAGAATAGTGTAGTCCATTTTCAATCTCATCTATCAGTACAATACTATTGCTTTTTTCTGCGATAGTTGTTACAATATTAAGGTATTTACGAACACCATCACCAGCTATGTTGCTAGGTACTAGCTCATCAATATCCTTATAACTAAAATATAGTCCGTCAGGCAAAGGGTTGATAGATTCAATATTATTGTCAATCTTTTGAATCGCTTTTAAGACAATATCTCCTTTTTTTCTTTTGACTATCTCCGAATATCTGGTTAAGGCGTTAGCTTCATTACTATTGCCAGTAATTAATACTGCATGTAAATCCTCTTTGTACTTAGTATTTTGATTTTGTATTATTTCAGGAAGGTTAAATATTATTGAGCTTTTATAAGCCTTTCTCTGATCATGTCTATTTTTTAAGTAAAATTCTAGTTCTAATCCTGTCATATTTGGAGAAGCAGTAGAAGCGTCAATTGTTAATTCATTTACTCCAATTTTTTTACTACCACCATCATTACCAGTTTTACTAAATATTGGATTATACTTTAAGCTCCTACTTGATTCATCTGAGAAAACACCTTCAAACTCAGGCCTGTTTATGAGTTTTAATTTATGGAATAAGAATTTAAACTCGTCTGCAGTTTTTATATTCAACCCTCTTAATCTATTAATACTCTCAGGCAAAATTGGATTAGACATTCCTATCAATAAAAAAATAGCTTCCAAGATTGAAGATTTGCCTGAGTTGTTTTTTCCGATTAATAGATTAATTTGATTAAATCCATCAATTTCAAGATCATCAAACCCTCTAAAGCTTTTAATCTTAATATTTTGTAATAATTTCATTCTGTATTTTATTAAAACTCAAAGATATGAATTATAATTTAAAACAAACATTCTGATCGTTCTAATTATTTTTCTCAGTATCCCGCCTAACGGTAAACTTTTGATCTTGATATTCAATTATATATGTGTTTTATATTTTACCCAATTTTCCACTCTATACTGAAAACCGTTAGTAAAAAAATTAATGGTTTTTTCTGTAATAGGGACATTGTTGGCATCTTGTTTTCATGACCCCTCCCTATCTTTTAAATCTCCCATTTTTGGTAAATTACAAAGCCAGTTTGCCTCATCTTTAGTTTCAGCTTTTTTAGTCTGTCACAGCAAGTGATTTTTTTAGATAGTCGTTTGGGTATTTCATTTTACAAAGTTAATAGATTTCCTTGCTTTTGGGAAGGCTAATATTGTGGGTAACTCAGGAATAGGATACGCCCCAGGGTTGCAATCCCTTGCAGGGCTGCGAACCCAAAAGGGTTTGCAGCCCTGACCAAAGGGAAAGGGATCGCAACCCTGGCACAAATAAGGTTGTGATTCATCGGGGGGACAATATTCTACTGAGGTTTAGGAAAAAGATAAGGTTTAGGCTTCATTACATTAAATGCCTCCAAATGGAAAAAATAAAAACCTTATCCAAAAAAATTAACCTCAGTAGAAAAATATTCCGTTGATATAAAAACAAACCTTATTAGAAACTAGGGGTTTGTGTACGTATCAGGGTTGCAATCCCAGCATTTTTTCCAGAAGACCGCTAAGCGGCTGTGAGCCGGGATTTGACGTGAGTCCCGAAATCTCGGGATTGTTTATTCCTTCAATTTGTCTTTATTCTCAACATAAATATTATCATTCAATTTTTTAAGTGCTTTCATAAAGTCTTTGTCATTCAAAACCGATAATTGGTATTTAGCAATCTCTTTCAATTTGTAAAATCTGATTTCCTTACTGATTTTTTCCTTAATCATCTGAGCATTAATTGTCTCAAGATTAGATAAAATTGCAAGTTCGTTAATGCTTGCAATATCTCTGATATTCATTGATTTCTTGGCCAAGTCAGGATTTGCAATTCTCCAGTCTTTTGCTGTACAGTTGAAAAGAGCAACATTTAATAAATCTGCTTCTTCTGCATAAACTATCCACTCTTTGTCTTTTTCGTAGTTTTTGTCTGGAAGGATGAAATTTTTTACTGCGTCAGTATGAATATGATAATTTGTTGATTCAATCCATTTTTTTGGTGTAAGAGTAAAACTGTTTGAACCAGATTCATTTCTAAAGGCATCGAATTCGATGCGTTTAAAATTTGGATTGTGCAATTGTTCCCAAAGTCCAATAAATTCAATAGTACTTCGAGTTCTCATCCAATTCTAAACAATATAATTTGTTCTTTCCGAATCTCGAAATTTAGCCATATCAGTCAGGGATATGAATTCTTCTTCATTCTGTTTGTAAAGAACAATCTCAATCTCGTTTACATTTAATCTCGTTTTACTCATAATCTCGTTTTATCAAACGATAAAATTAATACTATTCTACTCAAGTTTTCTATTTCTTTTTTATCTGTGATTTCGGGTCTTACAATGAACGCTAACTTGTTTTCATGCCCCCTTCCTATCTTTTAATTGTCCCTTTTTTGATTCATTAGGAAGGTAGTTTGGATTATCCTTAGTTTCAGTTTTTTTAGTCTGTAACCACAAATGATTTTATTTAGTTGGCAACTGGCTTTATTTCGTCCTTGTTATTTTTATTGGGTTTTGTCGAGTATCAAAAACGTCAGCAATTTTTATAAATCTGTTTTCCATGTCCACAGAATATATCAGTTTGTAATTTTTGAAAACTAAATATCTATATTCAGTATTTCTTTGTTCTAATAACTCTTCTTCTTGTCCAATTTGTGGTGTTTTTATTAACTTTTTTGGTTCGTTAATAATTCCTCTCACAAGTTTCCTGGCAATTGTTGCACTTGCTTTCTTCTCATAATATTCGTAGATTTCGTCAAGTTGAGTTTCTGCAAATTCAGACCAAATAATTTTCAATTTCATTATTCATATTTAGCTAAAAGTTCCGAACTACTTTTAAATCGTTTGTTTCGAAAATCAGATTCCGATTGGTCAATTCGCAAATTAAACTCATCAATAGTCATAGGATTAAAGTCTTCTTTGTCTGAGCTTTTGTTTTCTTTCCGTAATATTTTTTCAAGTCGAGAAATCACTTCCTCACTTTGGACTTTAAGGAATTCTTGCACAAATTCTATTTTTCTTGCTTGTA
>Ga0208900_1000509_pt1 | contig 24337 bp, 29 predicted proteins | sample AntAceMetag02UKK_FD_184763 | JGI IMG/M metagenome (GOLD analysis project Ga0208900, IMG submission 184763) | Saline lake microbial communities from Ace Lake, Antarctica - Antarctic Ace Lake Metagenome 02UKK (SPAdes) (version 2) | ecosystem: Environmental > Aquatic > Non-marine Saline and... | reverse complement strand
TTAATTCCGGGAGACAAGGCATGCCTTGTCTGTACTGAAATAATTGAAGCCCCCCCGGTCGCTCAAGTCGCTCCGTTCGCTCAAGTCGCTATGTTCGGGGTTTAATTCCAGGAGACAAGGCATGCCTTGTCTGTACTGAAATAATTGAAGATCCCCCCGGTCGCTTAAGTCGCTTCGTTCGCTCAAGTCGCTTAAGTCGCTTCGTTCGCTCAAGTCGCTCCGTTCTCTCAAGTCGCTATGTTCGGGGTTTAATTCCAGGAGACAAGGCATGCCTTGTCTGTACTGAAATAATTGAAGATCCCCCCGGTCGCTCAAGTCGCTCCGTTCTCTCAAGTCGCTTTAGTCGCTAAGTTCGCTCAAGTCGCTCCATTCATTCAATCAATCTCTGCTTTCTGCTCCATTTTATTTGCGCCAATACCATTCCGGCCAACATCAGTCCACAGCCAAACAGTCCGCGGGCAGTCATTTGTTCGCTCAACAAAAGCCATCCGCCTATGACTGCAAACAACGATTCGAGGCTCAAAATAATGGAGGCCGATGAGGGATGGGCATTTTTTTGCCCCACAACCTGCAAGGTGTAAGCAATGCCAACAGAAAATACGCCTCCATAAAATATTGGAATTGCCGCATCTAATATTCCTGAAAGAACAATGTCCTCTGTGAAACCAGCGCTAATTAAGCTCAAAACCGAGCAAGTGGCAAATTGTATTATTGAAAGTTTAATGGCGCTGACCATTGATGAAAATCTGCCAATAACCAAAATATGGACAGCAAAAAATACGGCACTAAGCAATACAAGTGAATCGCCATATTCGAGGGCAAAATTTTCGTTAATACTCAAAAAATAGAGACCCACGGCAGCAAGCAAAGCGCCGAGCCATATATTAAGGTTTGTTTTTTGCCTGATAAAAAGGCCGATGATGGGGACAAAAATTACATAGAGGCCGGTAATAAAACCCGCTTTTCCGGCAGTAGTATAAATAATACCGGTTTGCTGCAGCGTGGCCGCAACAAACAATACGATACCTGAAATCAACCCTCCCTTTATAGTGGGTTTGTTAAAATGATTTTGAGTTTCTGATTTTGTTTTGTTCGGTTTCCTAAAATAAAGCAGCGGGATTAAAGAAAGGCTGCCGAGGGCAAAGCGCACCCCATTAAAAGTAAAGGGGCCAACATGCTCCATTCCTGCCCTCTGTGCAACAAAGGCAAAGCCCCAGATAATGGCTGCAAGGAGAAGTAATAAATCTGATTGTATTATTTTTGATTTCAATTTATCGCAAGATTTAAAATGACAACAAAGGTTGGTTATTTTTTTGAATTAGTTTTTAATTTTCGGCCACTTATTTGGGTGAAAAGAAGTTAGATGGGAGATGGGAGAAGGTAGAGGTTAGAATGGAGAGGGGAGAGACCGTATGAGTGAATAGAGTGCTGGAGTGGTGGAGTGGTGGAGTGGTGGAGTGGTGGAGTGGTGGAGTGGTGGAATATTGGAGTGAATAGACAGGGGTTAGAATAAAAAGGTTTGAGGAGAGAGGTTTGAGGGGAGACGTAGAAGGAAGATGTTGGCGTAATGGAAATGGGATGGAGAGACGCACAGACGTGCGTCTGGAGTGTTGAGATTTTTATTTCTAAGGGAGCAGGAAGCGATAGTTGATACCAAAGGAAAATGCATCCATTCCTTCCAGCCCGGCGAGGAGGACAATATGTTTTAATATGGTAAGTCTCAAACCAGTATTCCATTTATCGGCATCATATTCAAGCATCAGCTCAAGATAATCCATATTTTTTGGTGAGATGCTGATACCTCCGAAGAAACCGATGAATTGGTACGTGTTTGCTGCAATGATATCAGTACCGTATCCTGCTGAAATTCCTATTTTGCCAAGAATACTTTTTGGGTGAATATTTTTGGTCAACACTATATAGCTGGAATTAAAAAAAGAAGCCCCTTTTCCATCTATATTTAATAGGTCGTCACCACCTGTTGTTTTGTAGAACCCTTGTAAACCAATAACAACTGAAGGAAGATATTTTCTTTCCTTTAAGGGCTGAAGGCGTCCGGAAATCATCCTGTCGCCGATAATAATATTTTCGTGATCCGCATTAAAACCATTAGGATAGGTAACACGAACACTTACTTCAGCAAATGGCAGAAACGTAATAGCAAAATACCCGAGACTATATGAGTAATTTTTCCCATCAGAATAAAGATTATAATACTTACTATTCAGATAGCTATACCCAAAAAAAATAGTTTTATCTTTTTGAAAGTCAGCAGTAGGAATCGAGTAGCCACCACTAAGGCCGGTGAGTGATTGTGCTTTAGCACCAGACCTACTTACGAAAAGGAAGGCCATCAGCAAAATTAAAATCAAACAAACCGGTTTTGTGCTTTTCAAATTCATGATTGTTTCAATCTTGGTTTTAGAAATACATACGACAAGAAAGTCCCGGCAACTGCCCCTATAAAATTTGACAAAAGATCACCATACTCAAAAGACCTGTGGATATACGGCAATGAAAACTGAAGTATCTCCATTAACAATCCGAAAAAGAATGATGAAAGCACAACAACCGAGATGCTAACAAATGCAGATTTTGGAAGATTTATCAGGGAAACTAAAATTAAAACAGACAATACTACATAAAGAGAGAAATGAACTAACTTATCAAAATAAGGTATTCTAATCTTGAAATGTGAATACATCGACGCAGGACTCAGCGATAGCCAAACTAAAAATACTATGTAAACAATGAGGAGGATGGGCGCAATTCTGACGATTCTATCCATATTCAAATTAGTATCAGGCAATCTCGGCAAGATGGTTGTCCAGTTTTTGAAATCTGGAATTGTTACTTACATATTCCGGAATTGCTTTTTTTAGTAAGGCTACTATTTTATATTGATCGTTTTGATAATGATAAAGCGTTTCTTTTAGTTCCTTAATCATATAGCTAACACTGCCATTAAGAATCTGATCAACCCTGGCAATCATAATTTTGGGGTGGTAGGTTTTAACTGTATTCTCACTACTACTGAGTAATTCTTCATAAAGCTTCTCACCGGGACGTAATCCTGAAAAGACAATATCGATGTTTTTACCGGGTTCCAGGCCGGCGAGAACAATCATTTTTTTTGCAAGATCTACAACCTTTACCGCTTTACCCATATCAAAAACAAAAATTTCGCTCCCCTTACCCATAATGCTTGCCTCAAGCACCAACTGACATGCTTCGGGAATGGTCATAAAAAACCGGGTAATTTCAGGGTGGGTAACTGTAACCGGTCCACCGGCTTTGATTTGTTTTCTAAATATCTTTACAACCGACCCATTTGAACCCAACACATTTCCAAAACGAGTGGTGATAAATTTCGTGTGCGATTTTTTTGATTGGCCTAACGACTGACAATACATCTCTGCCAATCGTTTACTGGCACCCATAACATTTGTTGGCCTTACAGCTTTATCAGTCGAAACCATAACAAAACGTTCAGCACCATGTTTTACGGCCATGTCGGCTATTATTTTTGTTCCAAACACATTTACCCTAAGCGCCTCTTCGGGATGATCTTCCATAAGTGGCACATGTTTATATGCTGCTGCATGATAAATGATGGAAGGTTTATACATATCAAAAATGGCATCCATACGATTTAAATCAGTAACATCAGCAATGATGAACCTTAAGGTATTTCGTATATCAAGACCCTTTCCAAGCAGCTCCTGCCTAAGTTCAAAAACTGGTGTTTCGGCATTGTCGATCACAATAATTCTATATGGGCTGTGTGCAATTAATTGTCGTACTATTTCGCTGCCAATACTGCCCGCACCACCTGTAACCATGACTATTTTATCATTAATTACCTCACTTACCTTTGGGTTTTTAAGTATTATGGGATCCCGTTGTAACAAATCTTCGATCCTGAGTTTTTCGATCTGGTTAACTTTGAGCTGTCCATTAATCCAATGCTCAACCGGTGGAATCGTTTTAATGGTAATCCCGAGTTCGATGAGACTATCCATAATTTTTTGCTTTTCAGCAGGATCAATGTTTTGAATAGAAAAAATCAGATCATCGACTTCTTTCTTTACAACAAATTCTTTATTAATATCTTTAAAACAATAAACCCTGACACCATCAATACTTTTACCAATTTTACCCGGATTATCATCAATAAAACCAACAACTTTATACCTTAAAGACCCTTTACTCTCAAGGGTATTCTTTGTAATAATCCCCAACTCTCCTGCACCGAAAATCAACACATTGGTTGTTGATTCATGGCCATGATGGAAAGCTGTATGATAAATCAATTTTATCAAAATCCTTGTAAAGATCAATGCAAACAAGCTATTGGTGAAAAAGATAAAAAGAACAGATAATGGTATGCTAAGAAAACTGAGGTTGGCAAAGAAGCTTTCGAGATAATTAAAAAAATACAGGGAAAATGAAGCAAGCAAAACCGCCTTAAAAACTTTAATTGCATCAGTAACGCTTGTATGCCTGATAATACTGGCGTAAGATCGGAAAACCAGGAAAAAAATCGCACATACAACAACAACCAAAATTGATTGATAAAAAAGATTACTCCAATTCAGGTTTTCCAGGATAAAGTTAAAACGAATAATATTTGCAAAAAGAAAGCTGAATACAATAATCAGAATGTCGATAGTAAAAACCAGCCAGCTGGAGGCAATCCTGCCGTTGAGTAAAATAACAAACCGGTGTAACATTGTTTGCATTGTCAGAGGGGGTTATGGTTTGGAATTTTTAAAGTAGGTTGTTCATTATTGGATGTTTCATTTATCAGACAAAAGTAGGTAAATAATAATGACAGACAAGAACAAGCATCAAATTTACCGACAATAGAAATGGATTTTAGCAATAAAAATTGTTAAAATCCTTATTATCAACTATCAATACTTAAACCTTACAACCATTAACCAAAAGTTTTGATACCAAAAATTATTGAGCCGTGATTCATTTTATTATACTAATTTCCAGTAAAAACTAACCCAAGTATATGTAGAATTCTTTCAAAGTCACTATCTGTCAGATTTGATCCCGAAGGCAAACACAGCCCACGATCAAAAAGCATTTCGGAAGTTCCGTCTCCAAAAAAAGGATATTTACTAAATACAGGTTGCAGGTGCATGGGTTTCCAAAGGGGGCGCGATTCGATATTATCTTTTAACAAAGCCAGGCGTATGGTTTCGCGTGTAAGACCTTTATTTTTTTGGGGATCTATCACAATTGTACTCAGCCAACGATTTGAAAACATTCCGGGTTCTTCATCCTGAAAAGCAACTTCATAACCATCCTTGCCTTTTTCATCAAAAAAACTCCGATACATTTCAAAGGTTTCACGGTGTTTTGCAACCCTTTGCTCCAGGACTTCCATCTGCCCGCGCCCAATGCCGGCCAGCACGTTGCTCATGCGATAATTGTAGCCAATCTGCGAATGTTGGTAGTGGGGTGCAGCATCACGCGCCTGGGTAGCCAAAAAACGTGCGTGCTCGATAACTTCGCCATCGTCCGACAAAAGCGCTCCTCCCCCACTGGTGGTAATAATTTTGTTTCCGTTAAAAGAAAGTAGTCCCATTTTTCCGATAGTGCCAGTATGTTTTCCGTGGAACTGCGAACCCAACGATTCTGCGGCATCTTCAATTACGGGGATATCATATTTTTCGGCAAGAGCCATAATTTCGTCCATTTTGGCTGGCATACCATAAAGATGCACCGGAACAATGGCCTTTGGTTTTTTGGCAGGCAAAAGTTTACCATCCACTTTAAGTTTCCCGGCAAGGCTATCCAGGATGGCCTGCTCCAAAAATTCGGGATTCATATTCCAGGTTTGGGCTTCGCTATCAATAAAAACAGGAATGGCATCCTGATAAACAATTGGGTTGGCCGAGGCCGAGAAGGTTAAACTTTGGCAAAGCACCAAATCGCCGGCTTTTACCCCGAGATGAATCAAAGCCAGGTGCAAAGCGGCAGTCCCCGAACTTAGGGCAGCGGCATGTTTGCCCCCGGTAAATGTACACAAATCATTTTCAAAGCCATCCACATTTGGCCCTAAGGGCGCTATCCAGTTAGTGTCGAAGGCATCTTGAACAAATTTTTGTTCAGTTCCTCCCATGTGCGGGGACGAGAGCCAGATTTTTTTCTTTTCGGTCATAAGATGTTTAGTCTATTTTTGGGGACAAAGCTACGATTATTAATATTTGATTTTTTGGGATGGGTGTTATTTTTGGAACGCCGAAAAAACGGGGCAGGCACGGGGAACACGGATTGGACGGATCGGACGGATAAAACACGGATCCGCCTGTAGTCGGACAAGTTTTTTTCTGATCAGGTTTTAAATGCCATCCCAATATCTTTTTACAGGGTGGCAATTACAGCGAAATTTAAAACCAAGCACTTAATAAAAGTCAAGCTAACTGATCCAAAGTATTTTTGCAAGCCCACCAGGCAGGTCTAACCTTTATGACTTTTCCGTTCTGTTCAATATCTTCCTGCACCTCGGAAGTAATCAAAAATAAATGATCGCAATTCAACCTTTGAGATGCTTCCAGAATACCATCTATTTCACGCTTCATGGTACCCAATCCAGAAATATCATATGATACCTGCACCAAATATTCAACCTTTTCACTACTGGCAATTACAAAATCACATTCGTGTTTCCCTTTAAAATAATAAAGTCGTAAGTTCATGTCAATTTGACCTCGCAACCACAAAAAGACAGTATTTTCCAATAAAGCCCCCAGATTGTTGCTAAGGCTTGTTGACAAAGCTTTGTGCAACCCATTATCAATACAATAATATTTTTTGTCGGATGCATTTTCCTTAACTATTGAGGGATCATATTTTGGAAGGGGAAAAAACAAATAAACCGATTCAAGGTGATCGATCCACTCGTAAAGTGAATTTTTGCCCACATTAATCCCGTAAGACTTCAGTTCGTTGAAAATTTTATTGATCGAAGTTGATTTTGTAAGGTTGGCCAATATCCGCCTGATAAAATATTTCAGGGCAGGTAAATTTTTAATTTCATATCTTTCTACCAAGTCTCGATAGAGCATCACGTGGTAGTACTCTTGTAAAATGCGGTCGGTAAATTTAAAATCGCTAAGCACTAACTCAGGAAACCCACCGAAATTCAAATAATTCAAAAACCTACTTATCAACAATGCTTTATTGGCCGTATTATATCTATCATCGCCAATGCTGAGAAAATTGCAGTATTCGCCATACGACAGAGGGAAAATTTCGTATTGAAGCGTGCGCCCCCTTAAAGAGGTAGCAATTTCGGAGGATAGCAATTTGGAATTGGAACCGGAAATGAAAATATTTTTCGATTCGTTGTCGTAAACCCTTCTTACAAACTGTTCCCAACCATCGCTTACTTGTATTTCGTCAAAGAAAAAATACACATCAGCCGCATTAATCCCGGGATATAGCTCCCTGTAAGCCTGCAAAATTACATCAAAATCAGAAACAGAAAATTGCAAGCGTTCATCGTCAAAATTCAGGAAAACAATCAATCGGGCATCAACACCCTGCTTAATAACTTTTTCGATAGTAAGGAAAAGTGTACTGGATTTACCTGAACGCCTAACGCCTTTGAGTACAACAATCTTTCCCGAGTCAACCGGCACTTCTACCGAACGCTCTTTCAGCCCAAAAACAAGATTTTGCTGAAAAGTAACAATCAATTCCTTTATTAACTCCTTCTTTATCATAAAGACAATTTACTTATATATTATCCTTTTTAAAAAGACAAAGATAGTATTTTCTATTAATTAGCTTTTTCATACTTGGAACATTCGTTACAACAGCGTTCTTTTTTGGGGAACCCCGAAAAAATGGAGCAGGCACGGATCGGAAGGATCGGACGGATAAAACACGGATAAAAAAAATTATTGCCTGTGTAAATCCCCACCAAAAAAGTGTCGGGCAGGCGTTTAATCCGTGTCATCTGTATTCTAATCTTGCTTTAAAATAGTAATTTTGCACCTACCAAATTTTATTAATATGATAAAATTCAATGATGCTCTTAAAAAATATGCTTCGTTAATTAATGTAGCCATTTTTATCCTGATCACCTATTTCTTTCATGAATTATGGTGGGCATTTTCAAAAGAAATAAAATCCGTTCCCGGTGTAATCGAAACGGCTGAATGGCTGGCCCACCAGGTTTTTACGGCCAGCCTTTGGTTTATCCAGGCAACTTATGATAGTAGCGCTATTGCCGAGGCCAACAACACCATCCGCTTTAGCAATGGAGGGTATATTACTGTAAATGAAAGCTGCTCAGGACTCAAACAGTTTTACCAGATTCTTGTACTCTTCATTTTATTTCCCGGCCCCTGGAAACACAAAACATGGTTCATCCCCATGAGTATCATCATCATGCACTTTACCAACATTAGCCGCATAATCATGCTTGGGATGATTACCTTGTGGTTGCCCGATCATTGGCATTTTGTACACGACTGGATTTTACGTCCGTTTTTCTATGTTGTAATTTTTATGCTGTGGGTTTGGTGGGTTGAGAAGTTTGGTGGAGTTGGGAGAAAAGTAGAGATGAGAGGTGAGGCTTAGAGACGGAGAGACTTAGAGACAAAGAGACTTAGAGACAAAGAGATAAGTAGTGAGAGATGAGTAGTGAGAGATGAGAGGAAGGGACTGAGAAATGGAGGGAGAGAGAGGGAGTACTGAATTGTGGGATGCAGAGGCGCACAGCCTGCCCCGTTTTTTCGGGGGTCGTGTGTCTGCTGGAGAAGTGAGGGATGGAGTATTGGAGAAATGGAGGGTTGAATTATTTCAATTTGAAGATGGGAACTTCGGTGGGATTTGTTGACAAAATATCTTGGGCTTCACCAATTGTAGAGAATTTGAATTCTGATAAAAGAATATCCAATTTATTGGCGGCTTGTTTTGTTCCAATACGGTTTAACAGGTTCCTGCCCAACGACAAGCGTGATGAAAAGGGAGCATCAACATCGAAATCGCGGGGATGGAAATAAACCATATTATAGGTACTTTTCTTCATCATTTGGGTTATAAGCCTCAAAGGTAAAATCCTAAAATAGCCGCTACCTAAAGAAACAGGGACACACTGGAACAAGCTCTGCCGGTTTAAGGGAAATTCAAAAAGCTGTTGTTCACCCTGTGCGAAAACAAAAGGCTCTGCGTGTTGAAACCAGGCTTGCTTCCCACCCCGGGCAATAATTGAACTGTCATTTTTAATCCCCGCATTTAGCAAGGCTTCTACCACAGGCTTCGGTTCGTTAGCAAAAGAAAAATAAGGAGCGCGGTAAGAAGTGATTTTCTTCCCGGTAATGCTTTCCAGAATACCCAAACCTCTATTTAGGTCTTCCTTAAAAGTTCCATTTTCCAATAGCTTATCAATATGAAAATGGTAGTATGAATGGTATCCTATTTCGTGCCCGGCTTTATCAATTTCAAGCACAAGTGCCGGATACTTTTCGGTAATCCAACCTAAAATAAAAAAAGTAGCTTTTTGCTGATGATGATCGAGGAGATCAAGGATGCGCCTGGTGTTAACTTCAACCCTTTGTTCAAAACTTTCCCATTTGTCAATTGGAATCTTTTCATCATTGCGCGACAAAAACCATTCTTCAATATCAAAAGTTAAAATGTTCATTATCTAGTAAACCTCCCTTTACGGTTTTCACAAAACTACACTTAGTATTTGTAATACGATACAATATTATCGAATGGCTGACGGACTATGCAAGGAATATGGCGAAGGATTGTATTTATGAAATGGGGACTTGATTGTGTTTGAACTCCTTTTGCCGAATCGTTAAAAAATAAGGGCACATCAGTTGTTCCCCATTGTTTTTTATAATGATGGCCAGAACTTCCGGCAGTACTCCTTCCAAAGGAATAGGTTTTACAATTTTGGTTGATTGCAATATTCATCATCTCAAAATGCAGCGCATAACTAACATACAGGTAATTAAACGACTCCAAAGTAGCAAAAGCAATATTTTCGGCAACACCATTAAATGTTTGGATTATGGCAGCCCCAACTACCGATTCTTCATAATAGGCCAAAACAATCTTTACTTTTCCATTTTTGTAATGATCCAACAAATTCCTGATAAAGCATTTTGGCAAGCCGAAAGAACCATGTTTTTTGATGTTTGCAGTATAGACCCCATAAAACAAATCAAGGAGTTCGCTTCCGCCTGACTTTACGGTGATTCCGTTTTTAAAAGATTTCCTGATTTTTCGGCGAACATTTGATGGAAAAATATCTAAAATATTTATTTCTGTTTCAGGCAAAGAAATTACAGGTACAACTTTGGAGTCATCAAAATACTGTAGCAATGAAATATGGCTTCTGCACCTGAAGCGCTTAACAATGTTTATTTCTCCACTATCAGAAAATGGAACGATTTCATCCAATTCAACTTCAAAAAGCTTAATAATTGAGTCGCCCTTTTTATCATTATCAGCAATTTGTAGAAACTGCTGGATAAAGTATAGGTAAAACCCCAGGGCATCAATTTCCCGGTTTTCGGAATTCTTCAATTTCAGTGTGAGCCATTCTACATCCACCCAAATTGCACCGTGGTCGAAGTGGGGCAGCGACATCCATAAATCCCTGATTTTGGAAGCTGAAAGCAGAGCCAGCAATCGTCCCCCAAAAAAAAAGGCAACTTGTTGTTGCCTCCACCCCCAGGTTTTTGCAATAACATCAACCAAGGCGGGATTATCTGGTGGCCAACATGGTGTTGAAGATTTGGCCATAAGACCAACCCAACGCAGCCGATGCTCATCAATAGATTTAGTGAGCCTGTTAACCTTCATTTATCAAATCAAATTCATTTATATCATGGCGAAAATAGCAAAAAGTAAAATACTACTATTTCCATTTCATGTTTTAAAAATATTCCTAAACCGAATAGTTTGCCTGGAATTCTTTTTCTTTTAATGGCCGCCCCAAAAGGGTAAATAAGATTATTTTGATATCAAGAAAAAAACTTTGTTTCAACACATAAGCTCTATTGATGCGCACCTTGTCGGGGAACAATTTTTCATCATAAAACTTTACCGGGTCGTCCTGCCGCTGAAGGATGATTTCTTCGTAGGTATAAGCAATCGAGTCGGCACCAGTTAGCCCGGGCCTTACCTCCAGCACTACCCGGTCATCGCCTTTCAGTTGATCGTAATACCCGGGAACATCCGGCCTTGGGCCAACCAGACTCATATCACCTTTTAGTATATTCCAAAGCTGTGGCAATTCATCAAATTTTGTCATTCTCAATATCCGGCCAAGACGAGTAATACGGGGGTCAGATTCAATGGTAATTACAATGTTATCGGTATTCATAACCATTGTCCTGAACTTGTAAATTGTAAATTTCTTCCCACGATACCCCGTCCTGGTTTGTAAATAAAATATGGAGCCGGGCATGGCTATTTTTATGAGCAAAGTAATTATCAGAAGAAATGGCAATAGAAGCAATAAAGCAATGAGCGAAAATACAATATCGAATATTCGTTTTAGCATAGAATCTCGTTGAAAATTAGTGTTGACATATTACAAAGACTGGGAGACGGAGGGACTAAGGAACTGAGGGACTAAGGGACTGGGAGACTTAGAGACTAAGAGGCTTAGGGAATACGGGGTGGAGATTAGTAGCTCCATTTTTCTGGATGTAATGACATGTTTACGAGTTTACCTAAAATATTTTCGTATTTATCGATCAAGGTTTTATGCTTGTCTGTATCAAAGTATTTACAGGCCAGTGCATAGTCCAGCCATACTTGTGTTTCAGCGGCTTCAGCTTCTGAATCGGAAAGTTTTGCAACAAAAGATTTGGGATACTTTCTTTTTCTAAAAGCTTCAGCCAAATTTGCCGATACCGACCTCGATGATCGCCGTATTTGATCAGTTAAGGAATACAATTCTTCCTTTGGAAATTTTCGGGTAATCTCAAAAATTTCCATCGATGATTCAAAAGCCAATTTATAGGTATCCAAATCCTTATGTGATCGTATTTTCATAACTTATTTTTTAAAAAATATTCAGATTAACAAAAAAAACCTCCCTCCATTCCTTACTCTCTCCGTCTCTCCGTCCCTTCGTCTCTCGATCTCCCCTTCTCTCCGTCCCTACGTCTCTCACCTCTTTCCGCTCAATACAAACTAAAAAAAGAATACATTTGTAAATGTAATTAATAAAATTCACCACTAATGGAATCAACAACGAGCATAAAATCGGAGATCATAAACCAATTGAACTATTTATCACAAGAAGGTTTAAACGAAGTAAAGGGGTTTATCAAGTTTTTATCAGCAAAAAGCTTGTCAAAGCAAAACAAAAATAAAAATAAAAATCGCTTTACAGATGATTTTTTCGAGATTTGTGGAATGTGGGAAGATCGTGTTACCGATGCAAATTCTATTCGTAAAATGGCTTGGCGGGAAACAAAGTGGTAATACTTGACACAAATATCATTATTGAACTCATCAAGAACAATCTTGAAATTAAGCAAGTTATCCAGGAAATTGGAATAGATCAACTTGCAATTTCTGCAATTACAGCAGGTGAACTTTATTATGGGGCTTTCAACCAAATGGAGATGAAACGAATTAATCATCATCTCCAAAACTATTACTTGATGACGCTAACACCACAGGTAACAGACATATTTTTGGAGTTGATGCATCAATACAGTCTGAGCCACAAGCCATTTATCGGTGATATGCTCATTGCAGCAACCGCACTCGCTAAACATTAAATGTAAAAGACTTTAGATTCATCCCGGATCTCAAAGTTTACAATCATCCACAGGGTTAAAATCGACACTACTACCTGCTTCGTGCTAGCTACTCCTCCTCTTCTCTTTGTCCCTTCTTCTCTTTGTCCCTTCTTTTCTCTCACAACTCCCACTGTTCGAAAACCAAAAAATTAAAAATTTTCAAATATTCTATAACAACGACCTGTATATCTTCACGGTCTTTCCACCACTTTTCTCCGGTAAAATTAGAATAAGAGCTTGGGCTGGTGTAAATGACTACTTTATGATCCAGGCTTTTCATCGCTTTCTCGAAAATCATTCCTGCACGCCGCGTATGCCCGGGCGTTGATACAATGGTTAAAGTATCTATTTCAGGCTGCTTGCTAAGGTAATCTCGTATGATAAGGGCTTCCATTTGGGTTGAAGTAGCATTGCCCGGCAAAAGAATAATGGAATCATCGGGGATACCCAATTTGATAGCGGCATACCGGCATTGTTGATTGCTGCTTTTTAATTCAATACCTTTATCAAGAAGCAACTTTAGGCCGACATTACTTTCTTCGCAAAAAATTAACTCAGGCGCAAAGCCCGCATGGTAAAGATCGGCAGCATGTAAAATCCGCTCCGGGAAACTACCCATAAGCAGGACAAGGGCATCTGATTTTTGAATGTTATCCTCCCGCACCAAAAATGGCCCTGCCTTACCAAGCAAATAAATGATTAGTAATAGCAACAGGATCAGCCCGAGCAGATACTTGTATTTCTTTTTAATGGCCATTGTAGTTATTTTGTGGGAAAATTCTTGTAGAACTCCGGCAGGTTTATGCAAGAGAACACGGATAACACGGATTGGACGGATCGGACGGATATAACACGGATAAAAAAAATTCTTATCAGTGAAAATCTGCTTAATCCGTGTCATCCGTGTTCATGTTTATCTGTGCCAATCCGCTTAATCCGTGTCATCCGTGTTCATGTTTATCTGTGCCAATCCGCTTAATCCGTGTCATCCGTGTTCATGTTTATCTGTGCTAATCCGTAACATCCGTGTCATCTGCGTTCTTCTTTTCGGGGTCATCAGCGTTCTTCTAAAATGGGAAAGTTCTTGTAGAATTCGAGCAGGTGAATGGTTTCAGATTTTAGTTTGTTTCTTACGAACGATTTCAATTGCGCATCCATCAGTTCACCTAAACCTTGCAAAAGTCTATTGCCTTTAACTTCACCAAGGCTATCGATACAAATTTGCATATAATCTTCATAAGGCATTTTCATACGAAGCTCGATAAGGTTCTTGTTTAGGGATGTTTGTTTTTGCATAAAAAACCAGGCATCAAAAATATCGCGCGAAACCATTTCGCCCCTGTCGGTTAAAGCGCAAAGTTCGTGTGCAAACATATCAGGCTCTGCCATAACTTTCATGTTGATACCGAGGAAGTTTTTGATTTCGTAGCGATCATTAAAATTTCTGTTCGAGATTTCAACTTTTAGCTTTCGCTCCCCTACACCATAGTCCAGAACTATTATAGGGCCGAAGTGTTTTTTAGCCTCATCATGTATTTTTCCATACTTCAAAACAATCTGACGAACGGAATTAAAAACCTTGTCTTCCTTCTTATCGTTTAACAAATTAAAATCAAGGTCGATCGAAAAACGCGGAAGATTGTAAAAAAACATAAGTGCCGTTCCACCTTTAAATCCCAAATCATTCGCCAGCTCGATATCACCATAAATATCCTTTAGTATCTGAACCAGAAAAAATTTATGGCGGTTGAGGTGAATCATAATTCCAATATTTTTTTTGCCCGTGCTGTTAGTGCCACCGACTGGTACAAAGGAAGAAGTGCCGTTACTTTTTTCAGGTCAATACTGTGTGTATTATCGAGCCATGCCCCGGCATTGAGGTACAACAAATCCAGTAACGACCGTTCGGGGGATGCAATATTCACGCCATTGGGCAAACGGTTTATCCCTGCATCGTTAACCAGAATTTCTGATTTTATTTTACGAAATGTGTACGACTGCTTATCAACCGCAATACTTCGCCTAAGATAACTGACCGAGGAAATAGCAGCATCAAATTGAAAAATAACTCCGGACTTTTGCAACACATATTCAAGCGAAATGTACGATGGTGCAAAAAGTTTACATGCAAGTTCATCGGGCGAATAATTTGCTTTTGTATAAATTCCTTTGCGGGGATTTTGCAACTTCCCGTTCCTGACATAATAATTCAGCCTGGCCGAAAGCAACTGACGGCTGGTTATTCCCGTTAACAGGGCGATATCCCTTAGCCTGAATACCGATGAAGAATTCTGATAGATGCTTAATAAAACATCAGCCTTTTTAATTTGTGAACTATACATTACAATATTTCTAATGTTTAGTTCACAAAAATACAACATAATTTCAAACAAGTAACGCTATTATGATTCAACGAAAGGGGAACACCGAAAAAACGAGGCAGGCACGGGGAACACGGATAACGCGGATCAGACGGATAAATCACGGATAAAAATTTATTTGATCTGTGCTAATCCGCTTAATCCGTGTCATCTGCGTTCTTATTTGCGGAACACGGATAACGCGGATTGGACGGATTAACACTGATTTTATGTTTTTATCTGTGAAAATCCGCTTAATCCGTGTCATCCGTGTTCTTCTTTTCGGGGTCAACTGTGTTCTTCTTTTTTTTAGCGGGATCCCTTTCGATCGTTTGTAAAAATCTTCCTTTTAAACTCCGGCTCTTTACCAAAATTGAGCAATAGCCCCACCTCCATTCCTGTTGCCTTTAGGTAGTTGATGAGTTGGTACTCATTATCAAGAACCAAAGCCCCGGCAGCCTTATTCTCGATGATGATGCAACCATCTACTATAATATCAGCACGATAAAACCCTACTTGTTCTCCTTCATAATATACACTAATGGGCTGTTCGCTTTCGCACACAAATCCCATTTTCCTGAGTTCGATAAGCAGTGCATTTTGATAAACCCTTTCAAGGAAACCATAGCCGAGCTTGTTGTAAACCTTGTAAAATACTTTTAAAATCTTGTCAGTTTTTTCTTTGTAAAGCATAGTTTTTATATTTTAGGAACACGAATAACGCGGATCGGACGGATTAACACTGATTTTATATTGGAACCCGGATAACCCCGAAAAAACGGGGCAGGCACGGATAACACGGATCGAACAGATCAACACTAATTTTATGTTTTTATCTGTGCTAATCCGCTTAATCCGTCTCATCCGTGTTCTTCTTTTTGGCTCATCCGTGTTCTCTTTTTGTGTCATCCGTGTTCTTTTGTATTATAAAATTAATTTTTCTAATCCGTAACATCCGTACTTGCCCCGTTTTTTTCGGGGTCATCCGTGTTCTTGTTTTCGTATGGGTTCTACAATTCACGTAAAAAGTCAGGAGCACGTAGTATTTTTGAGCTATTGCTTCGATTAAAAAGCAGATGTTCAAAATCTCTCATTTTGCTTTTCAGGTCAACATTGTTAAAAACTTTACTTGCTTCCTGCTTCAGGTCTTCCATGCTTGAGATTCCTGATCTTTCACTCAAAAAGTTGAAATCGGGCAAGGTTTGGGACAGCAAAAACATAGCATCATAAAAGTCACGTCCTTTTTGCCTGTCGAGCATTGCCGAAAGTTTCATTGCGCACAAAACCTCATCAGGAGGAACAGGCATCGGGAAGAAGAACCCACAGCCTTTTACATTTACCATTTTCGGCTTGTATTTTATTAATTGATCCTGGCTTTCAATTTTTACCAAAAATCTTTCTTCACGATGGCCACTCAAACCTAACTCGAAAAGAAATTCCGGGAAATGAATGTTTCGGCGAAATGCTTTCAAATTTGAGTTCGGTTTGTCTTTTGCTTCAACGGACAAACCACTGTTTCGAAGAAATTGCATGATGCTATCGGTCATTTTCATAAACTCTTCTTCTGAAAATCCCTTGCAATCGAAATCAAGATCTTCCGAGAAGCGGTCGATGCCTTTTATCAAACGAATGCTCGTGCCACCAATAAAACACACTTTGCGGATAAACGGGCTTGTTGATAAAAAGTCAAGAATCATCAACTGCAAGTACTCTTTCAGTATATATTTCTCTAAATGCGAATTATTGCGCCAGGCAAGTGGGTAGAAGTTTTTTATTGCTTCAATGGGTATCATAGTCCGTATGCCGTTTCTAAAAGTTTAACGCGTTCGGCCAAAGCCTTAATTTTAAATCGCACAGTGTATTCTCCCATCAATTGCTTGTTGAAATCTTCATGCAAAAAGCTTTCATCAAGGCGCAAGTATTCCAACTGCTCCTGCGTATTATAATCAGGATAAAGATAAAGCAAGTCGAGCAAAGCTTTTTCGGGACTTGCCATAAGCAGGGCTCTGCCATCATCGAAGGGCTTAATGACATAGCCAAACATAAATTCTTTTTTGATGGTTTTGTAAGTGTATTGAGCAAAAGCATTGTTAAAAGCAGCGGTTTTTAATGGGCTAACGCTGCTTATCTGCACAACGGCTTCGGGGATGATTCCATAAAATGATAGAGCGGTATGGAGGCTAATGTAGGAAGGCTTGTAAATGCGGTTTGCAAAATACAAAGCATAATCCGGTTTTTCTTTGTATTCGGGGAAAGTAAAGTAGCCTTGCCGCAAGCTGATAAGCATTCCCTGCTTTGTCCACCGATAGAGGTTATTGCGATCAAAATCCGCCTGCCACGCGTACACCTGATCAATACTGAAACAAGCCAGGTCGAACATTCTATTTCGAAATTGAAGGAAATTCATTCTACTTTATTTCTATAATGCTGCAAATATAGTGCATTTTAGAAATGAAATTTAATACGGCTGGTAAGAAGGAGGAAAAGCTCAAGAACACAGATAACGCGGATTGCACGGATAAAACACGGATTTTATATTGGAACCATGACAAAACGGGGCAGGCACGGGGAACACGGGGAACACGGGGAACACGGATCGAACGGATCGGACGGATAAATCACGGATAAAAAAAAATCTTATCTGTGGTCATCCGTAACATCCGTGTCATCTGCATTATATATTAGGGAACACAGATAACACGGATCGGACGGATAAATCACGGATAAAAAAAAATCTTATCTGTGGTCATCCGTAACATCCGTGTCATCTGCATTATATGTTAGGGAACACAGATAACACGGATCGGACGGATAAATTACGGATAAAAAAAAATCTTATCTGTGGTCATCCGTAACATCCGTGCCATCTGCATTATATATTAGGGAACACAGATAACACGGATCGGACGGATAAATCACGGATAAAAAAAAATCTTATCTGTGGTCATCCGCTTAATCCTTGTCATCTGCGTTCCTTTTTATCTGCGCCAATCCGCTTAATCCTTGTCATCTGCGATTTTTATATAGGACATTTCCAAACCATTATTTAAAAATATCTGAATGTGTTCCAGTTCGCACTAATTCAATGACTTTGGTCGTATCATTTTGACGCCATACCAACAACCAATCAGGTTTTAAATGACATTCCCAATATCCTTTATAGATTCCGGAAAGTTGATGCGGTTTAAAGGTTCGTGGCAATTTCCCGGAAACTTCAAGGATTCCAAGAACTTTTTCTAAAGGTTCGAGTTTGTAGTTTCGCTTAATACATTTTACAAAGTCTTTTTCAAACTTTTTTGATGTTTTAAGCTTATACACCAGATGCACCTTTAAGGGTTGATAGCAATTCCTTCGCCGATTGGTATGATTTTACATACCCGGCTTCAACTTCCTGCATGGCCTCAATTGTTTCCTCATTGGGTACATTTTCCTCTACAACCCTGGCATAACGGGTAGTCTTAAGGAACTCAAGCATTTTTTTTGCTTCGTTCGAGCGTGTATTTATAATAACAGTTGTCATATTCAATCATTAATATCTTTTAGCAAAGGTAAATACTTTTATTGGAACACGGTGAATACTGAGAACACGGATTTTTTATTGGAACACGGATAACGCGGATAACACGGATCGGACGGATTAACACTGATTTTTGTTCTTATCTGTGTTAATCCGCTTAATCTGTGTCATCCGTGTTCCTTTTTATCTGCACCATTCCGCTTAATCCGTTAAATCCATGTTCTCTTTTTGTGTCATCTGTGTTCCTTTTTATCTGTGCTAAACCGTTAAATCCGTGTCATCTGTGTTCCTTTTTTGTGTCATCTGTGTTCCTTTTTATCTGTGCTAATCCGTTAAATCCGTGTCATCTGTGTTCTTTTTTTTGTGTCATCTGTGTTCCTTATTATCCGTGATTATCCGTAACATCCGTTTCATCCGTGTTCTTCTTTTTGGGCATGGCTTGTTTATCCACCGCCCCCTTCTAAAATCAAAAAATCCTGCAACTATTACAAGCAACAGGATTAATTGATGAACACAAATATTTTCGATTTTCATCACTTCTTAAGGCCATAGCATTTTAAAAGCAAAACCAATACTTTATTATTAGAATTATTGAACTTAGATTCATCATCATCCAAATATCCAAGTAAATTAAATTTTTCATAGACTGCATTAATGTCACGCAATATTATTTTCAAATCCAAAAGAAAGCTTACATGCTCAACATACCACACATCCAGCTTAAATTTTTCTACCCAGCCCAAGGAGTTTCTGCCCTTTACCTGCGCCCAACTGGTTATACCTGGCTTCACATCATGGCGACGTGCCTGAAAAGCAGAATAATTGGTAAGTATTCAACACGCAAAGGGCGAGGTCCAACCAGGCTCATATCTCCTTTTAGTACGTTGATCAACTGCGGAATTTCATCCAATGAAGTAGATCGGATAAATCTTCCAATGGATGTAATTCTTTGTGCCGGAGGTAGTAGATTTCCTTTGGCATCTTTCTTTTCGTTCATGGTTTTGAACTTGATAACCTTGAAAAGTTTACCTCTTTTGCCGGGACGGATTTGGAAGAAAAAAGGCTTGCCAGAATTAGCGATAGATAAGCCTATCATTACGAATATGAAAATTGGAGATAGTATTATTAATCCTATTAATGTTAAAAGGAAATCGAAAAAACCTTTAAAAAAAATCCTATACATTTACCGGTAAAAACAAGAAGGATTAAAATAAAAGTAAATTATGTGATATCTGATCTATATAATTTTCAGGAACCTCAACTGCACCTGCATACCGTTTCCACTCTGAAACCATAAGCGAAACCTGGTCAATAATTCCCCTAGGATTACGGATATCTGCTTTACGGGCAGTTTCCAACAAATCATTTAAAGTAAAATTATCACGTTTAGCATTTAAGGATAGTTGATGTAAACGAGTCCATTTACCCGATGGCGAATAGGAATAGCACAAATCATAAGCCGGAGCCAAGAACCAATGTCCTGTTTTATCCATTATAAAAGAGTGATTCTTTGTGTGGTCGTCCTGATTGCGTGCCATCACATTAAAGACCATACGGCGATACATCTGTTCCATTTCGGGATAAGGCAAATAAAGTTTACGCATTACCTCAAAAAGCTGTTCGTACGAATATCGTTTATCCCTATCATAATGCGCCAGAGCACACAGCGTTTGGACATGCAACTTTTTCCCACGCTCGCTTCTGTCGAAACGTTTGGTCATAAAGTGTGCTTTTTCGCCCTCGTCCCACAATCGACATTCAGTCATTCGTATGCCACAATCCATAGCCATTTTATGATAGGCATATTCAATCCGGCCAATACCGGCAGGATTATCTTTAATTTTCCCTCCTTCTATTCCATCAAATTTTAGCAGCCAGTAGCCAAACCCTTCCGGAGCCTGTACCTGTCCTGAGCAAACTTCTTTAGTGCTTTCATTATACGCGATGATTGCCTTGGGTTTGGCGCCACCGGCAGATGTACCCACCTTCAACACATCAATCAAGGCTTTTTTATTATCCCCCAAATCGGCACGAAACTTTTCCCGTTCATTTAATATGCTGTCGGCCATTTCGACCAATTCAGCAATTTCCAATTTCGACGACTCATTCAAAATAGGCTCGGCAATTACCGGTTTATACTCCAGGGCACCCATGCCTCTTTTGCCTATGTACATCAACCTGTCCAGCGCACTTAACTGCACCGATATACTTTTTTGCGAAAACCATTCATCTATCACTGAATTACCGTAATCATCGGGTAGTGAGTCGGCAAGCAAACCCGGAAGCCCCTGAAATGTTTTAGCACTCAATGCCGGAAAAGAAAAAATTCGTTCACCCCGCCTCAAATCATCCATGGGCATTATCAATGGTGCAATATCATAGCCCTCGCTCACAAACGAATCGAAAAACTCTAAAACGCCTACTTCCCTGTCTTCATCCCAGGCTAGGGCAGCCACATCTTTATCCCATAAAGTAACTTTTAATACAGTATCCATTTTAATATCTCTTCGGACGAACCCGTTTGATTACTTTCTGTTGTTGCTTCATCAAAGCCACAGGGCTTATTTTTGACTCGGGCAAGAGCAAATCCAAATTATCCAGTAAACGTAAAACCCGCAAAACTGCAACCAACATAGACAAGGACACGGATTTCCCTCGCTCAATTTGTGCTATGGTAAACAAACTCACTCCAGCCTTTTCGGCAAGTTGTTGCTGCGTCATTTTTTTATTTATACGCTGCTTTTTTAGCCGTACTCCTATTTCCTGAATAACATTGGCATTACTTAAACTATTCCAATCCATATTTATCTGCTTTAATAAACATAGCACAAAGGTAAGTTAATCATAGCATATACTATCATTAAAGCAATTTAATATACTTAATAATAGCAATTACTGTGATTAAACAAATGAGCACTGACGTTTTTAATCACAAATTTCGCTAAGCTATCTTCGGCTTAAGCCTGTTTCAGCTCGTTGCGCCCATTTATCTGCGCCCAGCCAGTGATGCCGGGACGGACTTCATGGCGGCGCTGTTGTGTTTTATTGTACAAAGGCAAATATTCTACCAACAAGGGGCGCGGGCCAACCAGGCTCATATCCCCTTTGAGAACGTTAATTAGTGTCTGTCCATAAAGTCGATATTTTGACTTTCCCCGGGCTTTAGCCCGGGGAAAAATGAGTTTGAAGATGTCTGCCCCGCGATTTGGCCACGCCTGCGGCGTGGCCAAATCGCGGGGGTTTTCCTTCCTTTCAATTCAATCCACACCCTAAAGGGTGTGGCAATTCATGATTCAAAAAACTTACTAAAAAGACGGACACTAATTAGTGTATGTCTTTAAAGTAACAGTTAGAAAAATATACGATTTCAGATTAACGATTTTCCCATTGGGATGCCTATGGCATAGATTTAAGATGTTGGTGATATTCAACACAATCTAAAATCTCCTCCATAGGAGTCCTTCGGACGATTCCCGCATGTGCGGGATCAATCTTAAATCAAAAAAAGTCGACTTTATAGACAAGCACTAATTAACTGTGGTATTTCATCCAGGCTCGTCTTGCGGATGAATTTACCAATAGGTGTAAGCCTCTGTGCATCCGGTAAAAGATTTCCCTGTTTATCCCTTTTATCGTTCATGGTTTTGAACTTGATGACCTTAAATAGCTTGCCATGTTTCCCGGGGCGCGTTTGGGTGAAAAAGGGCTTGCCGGAGTTGGCGATGGCGAGCAGGATGGTGATGAGCAGGAAAAAAGGTAAGAGGATCAACAGCGCGAGTATGCTGAGGATGAAATCGAGGGGAGGTTTGAGGAAAAGGCGGTACACGGAGATTGTTCTGTGTGTTAGCAACTGGTGTTTATTAAAAAGCGAATTCAAGATTATCTTCTGGCTCAATCCGCAATTTAACTTTTGCTTCCATTGCTTGAAAAACTTTCATTATCGTTGAAACAGAAGCACTGTGGTTTCCATGCTCCAGTTTTGAAATTTGGGAACGCTTCACGCCAATCAGTTCTCCAAGCTGAGACTGTGTCAAGTTATTTTTAATCCGTAATTGTTTAATTTTTTCTCCAATCAATTCCATTTTCAAATCAAACTCATACTCGTCTCTTTCACTTGTTCCTTTTTCTCCAAAGTACTTATCTTCTAAATCTTCGAATTTTTTAAAATTTGTCGTTTTCATAATTATGAGTTTTAAAATAATCCTTTGAAATATCTTTCTTTTGTCATCTCAGCTTTTTCAATATCCTGTTTTGGTGTCTTGTTTGTTTTCTTAATCAATCCGTGTGTACAAACAATCAAGGTTTCAGTATCTCCCGAATTATCCCAAAATGCAAAAAGTCTAAAAAACTTGCTACTGTCCTTTACTCGAAACTCAAAAATACCTTTCGAACTCTTTATTTTCTCAAACCAATCACCATAAATCCGCATTTTTGTCTTTCGAATCGCATAAAATAGTTTCTTTCTTGCTGATTTCTCAATCTCATCAACGAATGTATCCGCCTCTGGTAGCAGGATTACCTCAATAGGTTTACTCATTTGTCATTTAAAAGAATTATATTTAATATTGCCCTGATAGGCCTGATCCAGTTTTCCTAAAGTTTCTTCAAGCAATGGATAAAAGCACTGTTCCCATTCATAGCTTTCTTCAACTTCATTAATAATTAAAATCCCCGGACCGATTTGAAGTACCGGCCATACTCCTTTGGCTTTCCAAAACTGATAAATTGCCTGCTGCCCAAGAATATGAATCGGGATATCATTGGTGAATTTTTGAATATTCAAAGGGAAATTGTTCTGTATGGATTGATGAAACTTACCCAATGCCAATTGAAGACCGGGATCGGTGAGGAAACCGGTGGATGAATCCATCTGCATTTCCCACTTTATTTCAAGTATGACTTCCTGTAAAGGTGCTTTAAGCAATTTATTCATTTTTTCTAATGCTGAAAATAGTACTCAAAAATAAACAAATTTCTGACCCTAATGTTCCCACCTGCCTGAGTTTAGTTAAAAGGTGTAAAATGGCCTTCGCAATTGGTTGTTTACTTAATTGAGATTAGGCTTTAAGCTGCTGGATTTCATCCAAACTGGTCTTACGAATAAATTTACCAATGGGCGTAAGCCTCTGTGCATCCGGCAAAAGATTTCCCGGCTTATCACTTTTGTCGTTCATGGTTTTGAACTTGATAACCTTAAACAATTTACCATTTTTTGCGTGGCGGGTTTGGGTGAAGAAGATATTACCGGAGTTGGCAATGGGGAGCAAAATAAAAACCAATTAATTAATTTACCCCAAAACACAAAGCTATCTCTGGAAGGCAAAATCCCAGCTTTATGGGAAGGTGTCGTTATGTGCAGTGCTTCTTTTCAATCCTGTCCCACAAGTTTGTACTTGCTTTCTGTCAACCTCTTTTTAATGTAGGCTTTCAACTCGTCAAAAGTCATATTTTGGGTTTCTAAACTGATTTTGTACCGGATGTCTCTCATCATTTTAACTGCGTCAAATGATTTTTCTTTTTTATTCGTCTTCATATTTTACAAGGTCTTTGGGGCTACGAATTTCTATCAATGCAAAAATAATCAATAAAGAAAATGGATAAACCCCGCTCCCCGAAAACTTCTCCGCCGTAGCCTGCCCTTCCTGGCTAATGCC
>Ga0208900_1000508_pt1 | contig 24364 bp, 20 predicted proteins | sample AntAceMetag02UKK_FD_184763 | JGI IMG/M metagenome (GOLD analysis project Ga0208900, IMG submission 184763) | Saline lake microbial communities from Ace Lake, Antarctica - Antarctic Ace Lake Metagenome 02UKK (SPAdes) (version 2) | ecosystem: Environmental > Aquatic > Non-marine Saline and... | reverse complement strand
CCGGTGCCACCAACACCGTCACCGGCATTGCCTCTGCCTACATGGATTCCATCCCCGTTGTGATTTTCTCAGGCCAGGTTCCCACGGCCCTCATCGGCAATGACGCCTTCCAGGAAGTGGACATCGTAGGCATCACCCGGCCCTGCACAAAACACAACTATCTTGTGAAAGATATCAAAAAGTTGGCCAAAATCATCAATGACGCCTTTTACATTGCCACATCGGGCAGACCCGGGCCGGTTCTTGTGGATCTTCCCAAGGATATCATGGCGGCAACCATTGAATTTAAAGACCCGGGCAAAGCCAGTTTACGCTCCTATCGGCCCACCTATGATCCCAACAAAAAACAGTTGGCCAAGGTGGTAAAACTGATTAAAAAGGCAAAAAAGCCCGTCATCTTTGCCGGAGGGGGCGTGGTGCTTTCAAAATCTGCCCCGGAACTGACAACGCTTGCCCAAATGACCCAGACACCGGTGACAGCCTCCCTCATGGGCCTGGGTGCCTTCCCCGGATCTGATCCCCTGTGGCTGGGTATGCCCGGTATGCATGGCACCTACCGGGCGAACATGGCCATCAGTGATTGTGATCTCATGATTTCTGCCGGGGTTCGGTTTGATGACCGGGTTACGGGTAGAACCGATAAATTTGCCGCCGGGGCCACCATTGTTCAAATTGACATTGATCCCACCTCCATCCATAAAAACGTTGAAGCCACCTGCCCCATTGTGGGGGATTGCAAGATAAGCCTGGCCTTACTCAATGAGTTGCTGGAAAAAGAAGAACCAAAACAGATCAACGGGAGCACCACGGGCCGGAAAGAGTGGATTGAGCAAATCGCCCAGTGGAAGGCCACCTCTCCCCAGCAGTTCACCCAGGGACCGGATGTGATCAAACCTCAGTTTGTCATTGATACCCTCCACAAGCTGGCTGGGCCCAGCGCCATCATCACCACAGAGGTGGGGCAAAATCAGATGTGGACGGCTCAATATTATCATTTTGACCATCCCAACCATTTTATCACCTCTGGTGGGCTTGGGGTCATGGGGTTTGGTTTGCCCGCAGCCATTGGGGCCAAGGCTGCCTGCCCTGATAAGCTGGTGGTGTGCGTGGCTGGAGACGGCAGTATTCAAATGAACAGCCAGGAACTAATGACCGCCATTGCAGCGGATCTGCCCGTTAAAATTGTTATTCTGAACAACCGGTATCTTGGCATGGTACGCCAGTGGCAGGAACTGTTCTATGACAAGCGGTACGCCTCCACCAACATGGAGATGACCCCGAACTTTGTGAAACTTGCCCAGGCATATGGGGCCACGGGGTTAAAAACAGACCGACCCGAAGCCGTGGAATCCACTCTTAAAGAGGGACTGAACTTACCGGGCACTGTGATTATGGAGTTTGTGATAGATCGCGAAGAACTGGTATATCCCATGGTTCCGGCCGGCGGAGCCATCAACGAGATGATTCTGATTTAATGGGCATGTCTGCCTATAGATATAGCTGCCACAGGCAGACCGTATTCTGGCCTCGACCTGCCCACAACGAAGCATGAAAGAGTGTTAGGCGTTGCCTACTCTTTCATATAAAACACCCATGGCAGTCACCACTACCACAACGAATATTGGGTCGTAGACGCGGAGCCAAATGGCATTATGCCGCCCCCCCCCGACGGGCAATGGGCCCGGCCGGAACCGTAGACGGCACAATTGGCCGGTTCCTATTACCCATCGGGGGGGGGCTCTGCTGAGGTTGCCCGGAAGTTTTCTTTTCTAATAAAAAAAAAGAAGGTTTAAAAATGGTAATTGAAAAACATTTACTCTCCATCCTCGTGGACAATGAGCCGGGGGTTCTCTCCAGAATTGCCGGTCTGTTCAGTGGCAGGGGATATAATATTGAAAGTCTGAGTGTGGCCCAAACGGCTGAGAATCACCAATTGTCCAGGGTCACCATGGTCACCAATGGTAACGAACATATTATTGAACAGATCAAAAAACAGCTTCATAAATTGATCAACGTCATCACGGTGAGTGATCTCACAGAAAAAAAATATGTCCAAAGGGAACTGATCCTTATAAAGGTTCATGCAAGACCGGAGCTTCGGGCGGAAATACTTAGAATCGTGGATATTTTCCGGTGCCGGGTTGTGGATGTGGGAGCCGACCACTACACCATTGAAATGTCAGGAGACGAAGGAAAGCTTGAAGCCTTCATTGATCTGCTAAAACCCATGGGAATCATTGAAACCGCCCGTACAGGCTCCATTGCACTGGGCCGGGAAAAGAAAAAACTCTAACGTTTGGCTTTCTTTATTTACCGCTTGCACTGGTTCAACCAATAACCCGGGAGGGCTGGGACCATTCCTCCAAAACACTTATGATTGTTCCCCTTTTGAACCATGGATTCAGAAGGGGACTTCTCGGTTAAAAATTAAACAGGCATGGAAGATATAGTTGACACGCCAAGGAGACCTGCCATAACAAGCAGGAAAAAATAACTCCCATGAAAAAAGTAGATTTATATGACACCACCCTCCGGGACGGCATGCAGGGAGAAAATATATTTTTCTCCCCCGAAGATAAAATCAAAATTGCCCTTCGGCTTGATGACATGGGAATTCCCTATATAGAAGGGGGATGGCCCGGTGCCAACCCCAATGCCATGCGTTTTTTTGAAATGGTGGCCCAAACCCAGTTTAAAAACAGTAAAATCACGGCCTTTGGCTCCACGCGGCGGCCCCATACCGCTGCACATGAAGACGATACCCTCAAGGCTTTAATCAGCTGTGGCGTGGGAACACTGACCATTTTCGGAAAATCATGGGATCTTCATGTGAAAATCATGGAAACCACCCTTGAAGAAAATCTGGCCATGATCCAGGAAAGCATTGTCTTTCTGCTGAGCCATGACCGGGAAGTTTTTTATGATGCAGAGCATTTTTACGATGGATATCTGGACAATCCGGAATATGCCATGAAAACCCTTAGGGCTGCTGTGGATGGCGGATGCAGAACCCTTATTTTGTGTGACACCAACGGTGGCACCCTGCCCCACGACATTGAAAAAATCACCCGGGATGTGGATAAAGAACTCCAGGAAAACTACCATGAGCCCATTGCCCTTGGCATCCATGCCCACAATGACTGTGGCATGGCCGTTGCCAACTCTGTCACCGCCGTTCGATGTGGCGCCACCATGGTCCAGGGCACCATCAACGGATATGGCGAACGCTGCGGGAATGCCGATCTGACATCCATAATGCCTGTACTCCGATTAAAACTCCAGATGGACTGCTGCTCCCTGGATAATTTAAAGAAACTGAGATCCCTTTCCAGATTCATCAGTGAAACCGCCAATATGACCCCTTTAAATTGTCGTCCCTTTGTGGGACACAGCGCCTTTGCCCACAAAGGAGGCATCCATGTCAGTGCGGTGATGAAAGAAGCCAGGGCCTACGAACACATGGACCCGATTCTGGTGGGTAATGCAAGACGGGTGCTGGTATCGGAACAATCCGGCAAAAGCAATATTCAATATAAAGCCCGGGAAATGGGGGTCACCATTGGTGAAGACAGTCGGAAACACCAGGGCATTGTTTCCAATATCAAAGAACTTGAAGACGAAGGGTATCAGTTTGATGTGGCTGAGGGCTCTTTAAAGATCCTCATGGAAAAACTCACTGGCCAGTTCCAGCCACACTTTGATCTTGAATCCTTCCGGGTGACCATTGAAAAGGATAAAGAACGCCCCTGCTATGCCCATGCACTGATTAAAATAAGGGTGGGGGATACCGTTGAAATCACAGCAGCCGAAGGGGACGGCCCGGTGAGTGCCCTGGATAATGCCCTTCGTAAAGCCCTGACCAACATATTTCCCGATCTTAATGCCATGCATCTGGTTGACTTTAAGGTGCGTGTGCTGGAAGGAGATGCGGGAACCAATGCAAAGGTCCGCGTTATCATCTCATCCAGGGATGAAAACGATATCTTCAGCACCATCGGGGTTTCAGAAGATATCATTGAAGCCAGTTGGCAGGCCCTGGCCGACAGTTTTCAATACAAGCTTTCTCTTCAAAATCAACCCACTACAATTTAAATAGATAGAGGTAATCATGACCAAAGACAACAGAATTATTATTTTTGACACCACCCTGAGGGATGGCGAGCAATCACCCGGCGCCAGCATGAACGAAGCAGAAAAACTGCGCATTGCCACCCAGCTTGAAGCGTTGGGAGTGGATGTTATTGAAGCTGGTTTTCCTGCGGCATCGGAAGGAGATTTCAAAGCCGTTGAGATGGTGGCCAAGGCCCTGAAAAAAACCCAGGTTGCGGCCCTTTGCCGGGCAACAGAATATGACATTAACAAGGCATGGGATGCCGTACGGCAGGCTGTGAATCCCCGTATCCACACCTTTATTGCCACCTCGGACATCCACATGGAATATAAGCTCAAGATGTCCCGGGATGAAGTGGTGACTGCCGCCATCAAGGCCGTGTCCCACGCAGCGTCACTTACTTCCAATGTGGAATTTTCCGCCGAAGACGGCTCCCGAAGTGATCCTGACTTTCTGTGCAAAATATTTGGGGCTGCCATAGAGGCCGGTGCCACCACGCTGAACCTGCCCGACACCGTGGGCTATGCCATTCCCGGTGAATTCAGTGATTTGGTAAAATACGTGATGAAACATACTCCCAACATGGACAAAGCCATCCTGAGCGTCCACTGCCACAACGATCTGGGGCTGGCCACCGCCAACACCCTGGCCGCCATCCGGGCCGGAGCCCGCCAGGCAGAGGTGACCATCAACGGCATCGGGGAACGGGCCGGCAACACCTCCATGGAAGAGGTGGTGATGTCCCTTAACACCCGTCCCAATTTTTTCCCGGAGACCACTTCCATTAATACCACACGGATCTACCCCACCAGCCGCTTGGTGAGCATGATCACCGGTATCCTGGTACAGCCCAATCGCGCCATTGTGGGGGCCAATGCCTTTGCCCACGAAGCCGGTATTCACCAGGACGGGATGTTAAAAAATCCCATGACCTATGAGATCATGAAACCCGAAACCATTGGACTGAACAAAAACTCCCTGGTTCTTGGCAAGCATTCCGGTCGCCATGCCTTAAATGCTCACATTGAAGAGATGGGATATAATCTCTCCGAAGAAGAGCTGGAGATGGTTTTTAAAAAATTCAAGCACCTGTGTGACAGAAAAAAGAGTATCCAGGATGAAGACATTGAGGCATTGATCAATGAAGGCGTTTTGAGAAGTTCCCAAGTGTTTCAACTGGAATATCTCCATGTATCCACGGGTACAACGGTGTTTCCCTGCGCCACGGTGCATCTGAAAATTCATAACCGCACCGTCAAGGGCACCACCGAAGGCAACGGCCCCATTGACGCGGTGTTTGACACCATTTCAAAACTCACCCACACCAAATCAGACCTGTTACGCTTCTCCATCAGTGCCCTCACCGCCGGGACAGATGCCCAGGGTGAGGTAACGGTGCGACTCAGCGAAGATGGCATGGTGGCTCTTGGAAAAGGGACGGATCCAGACATCCTCACCGCCAGCGCCTTGGCCTACATCAATGGGTTAAACCGATTGGAATACCTCAAGGAGAATCCCACCTCTGTGCGTAAACAGAGCCTATAACTTAAATGTTGCCTGAAATGAGCTTGAATGCTTTAAAAAAACAAGTATAATCAGGATGTTAAAACTACGTTTCTTTTGCTTGGAACCGCAATTCCAAAATTTAAGTTAATAATCCTGTAGCTCATTAATTTTACAGTAGTCATGACCACCGGCATAGCCGGTGGCTTGCTTAAAGCCCTATAAGGGCATTCAATACTGTTCGCCCCTTAAGGGGCATGGGGTTATCGAATTATGTTTTCTGTGACCAAATCATTTTGGTGCTCTCCCGCTGCTACTTTGATTATGATTTGGTTAAATATTTATAAGTTGAAGTTCCCTAAACTCCCAGGCATGGTCAGTTATCCCAGCTACCATTGCTGGTGTTCTCGGGCGCCATTTTTTTTTGAAGCTGTTTGGGCCGACCTGGTTTTCCGATCCGGAGAAAAACTTTGAGTTGATGGTAGTGCTCAAGCAATGCATTGTAATAACAGCTAAAGCCATCACTAAAAAAACAAGGAACTCCCATTACAATTCCGGCGGTCAATACAATCAGAGAAAGGGCGGTTTCAGCTGTCCGTGGTCCCACAATAATCCCCAAAATAAGTCTATATTCCGGTACAAAACTGATCCAAGTCCATTGCTGCCCCTCTTCTGAATCCGAACTGTCACTTTCAGTAGAAACAGGATCTTCTTCCTCACCATTATTCGTTTTTAGCCGGACAAAGCTCCACATTTCATCCAGTTCTACTCGGGTCATAGGAAGATCTTTGAGAAGAACTTGATTAATTTCATTCATTTTTTTATACGCTCGATCCAACCAGGACAAAATAGTGTCTTTTTTGATATCAAGTACCAAGGCGATCCCTGTGATATCCACTTTCACCAATATCATCTTTAAGGCCATCATGACTTTTTCTTCTTCCGTTTTCAGATCAAAGAAAACTGTATCACGCGTTTCAGAAAAGGTTTCATTGCATGTAGTACAACGAAAAATATGTCGTTTTCCACTTTTTGTCATATACGTGCTGATCGATATTATGTTTCCTTGATTTGCTTGTCCGTAATCCATACATTTTTTATTCGGACAAGGCTGATTCCAATCTGATGCTTGTCTCATAAAGTCCTCCTTTGTCTTTTATGAAAACATAAAACGTGTCTCAGAATGGTGAACTTAGCGCCCTTTGGGCGGACTTTTTACAACCCGCTGATTTAACATTTCATAAAATGGAAATTCCTATACTATCAAGTTATAATCAAAGTAATAGCGGGAGAGCACCAGCACGAAAAATTAAGTATGGTATCCCCAGAGTTCCATCCAAAAGGGCACTGGCTATCCGGTTCAATAAAAAGCTTGACGAAATCTGGAAAATCAGTTTACTCTTCAGTCAGTCGCTTGACCGACTGATATCCTTTCGCAGTTTTAATCCCCAGGAGGCGTATGGACACCTTTATCGAAGTGAAACCTCAAAAGAAAATTTTCCAACGAATTTATCTTTCCATCATGCTCTGGTTTGTGGGACGGGCCATCCAGGCTGCATCCCGGGTGGACAATCAGGTTAAAAATGAGTTTGATTCCATGCCGGACAACTATACCTTTTCTCTGGGGGCTTTTCCCCATGGACCCTATATGGTCATCGGAAAAGATGACAAAGGAAAGGTAAAATATTTAGGGTCTGACATTGAGAAACAGCCGGTGGATCTTCAGATGACCCTGAAAAGCATGGCCCATTTTTTCCTTTTGTTTACCTTTATGGAAAGTACGCCCACAGCCAATTCCCGGGATCGGATGTGCGTCAACGGTGATGTACCCCCGGCATGTGCCGCCGTCAGAATCCTGGATATTGTACAGGTCTATTTATTGCCCAAGTTTATTGCCAAATTGGCCATTAAACGCTACCCCCAGTGGTCATTTAAACGCCATACCCTGGACCGGGCATTGGTTTTAATCAGAACCATTATTGGATTTTAAAACAGGAGAGATGGGTATGGAACCAACAGAATTTACCTTTTTATGTCGTACCAAAACCAGCTTTGGAAAGAGTGCGCTGGACCATCTGCCCTTTGATCTGTCCAGCATGGGGGCACATAAACCCTTTGTTGTGCAAGATAACCAGGCCGCGGAGTCTCACTGCACAAAGCCCCTGATCCGGGCGTTTAAGGAATCAGAGATGACCCTTGGCATCTATCCGGCCCTGGACCGGGAGCGCTCTGTGGATATGGAAACAGTGAAAAACTGTTATCAAATATTCACTGACAAAGGGTTTGACAGCATCATCGCCCTGGGTGGCAAACATGTGGTTGACCTGGCCAAGGTTCTGAATATGGCAGTATCCTGGGGACCGGAGGCATTGGAAAAATCCCATGAACACACTGTAGTCGCCCTGCCCTTAATGCCTCTTGCCTATGTTCCCACCACTGCTGGATCTGGCCGGGAAACGGATTGTACCGCATTCTTTAATGGTAAGCGTTTTGATTTACCCGGCCTTGCACCGGATATAGCGCTGATCGATCAAAGTATGATGGCCCGGGATACACTGAATAATATCGTTAATGCCGCCTTAACGTGTCTGGCAGTCTCCTGCGAAACGTTGGCCTTGTCAAAAAACCCACCAGCCAGGGCCTATGCCGCCACCGCCGTTAGGCTAATAATGACTCATCTTTTTGAATTGCTCAATAAAGACACCTATTCAGACACAGCCATTTTCCCCAATGATAAAAAAGATCAATATCATTTATCATGCCTGGTACATGCCTCTGCTATTACCGGCTACCTTATAACCAATTTTCGTTCATTGATTGGATTTAAAATGGGAAATGCACTGCCCAAGTCCTGTTTTGACTCTCCGGGTCAGGCCATGCTTGTTGTGCTGCCTGCCATCCTGGAGATTTTTCCCCGCACAGATTCAGATATGGACCTTCTTTTACAGACCCTTTTGGGCCAGGATGAATTTTGTACCATTCCATCCAGTCAACACGGTGTTACCGCCACCCAGACCCTTCGAAATATCCTCAATAACTTGTATGGCTTGAGCAAGGGTGCTATCCCCAGAACCCTGGGAGATGCGGGTATGGCTTGGGAAAAAATGGATACTTATTTCAAGGCAATCTGCCAGCAGAAAATTGACGTTGACCCGGATAAAATCAAAACAATTTTGATCCATTCCTTTGATGGTCAGCCCATGGCCCAGGGATAAAGGAGACTATTATGTACATACCGGATTATTATGAATTTTGTTGTCGTGTCAATATCGTGGCCGGACATGATGCTTTGGAAAAAATCCCCAGGCTTTTATCTGCCATGGGAGCCAACAATCCCATGATTTTAACAGACAAGGGCGTCAAGGCAGCAGGTCTTGTGGACATTCTGGTTCAGGCAGTGGAAAAAGGGCTTACCATCAAATGCATTGAAGACGATGTCCCCCCAGATTCAGATGTGAACGTGGTGCATCGTTTGGCCAGAATTTACAACGAAACCGGGTGTGACAGCATTATTGCCCTGGGCGGTGGCTCGGTAATGGATACAGCAAAGGGGATCAACATCCTTGTTTCTGAAAAGGCAGATGATCTCATGCAGTTCACCGGTGCAGGTGCTTTAAAACGTAAATTAAAACCATTAATAGCAGTTCCGACAACAGCAGGAACCGGTTCTGAAGTAACCATAATTGCTGTGATTGCCGATCATGATAAAAACCGGAAAATGTTGTTTACATCTTACTTTCTGTTTCCCGATGCCGCCGTTGTTGATTCACGAATGACCCTGACCCTGCCCCCCCATATCACAGCGGCAACCGGCATGGATGCCCTGGCCCATGCCGTGGAAGCCTGTACCATGCTCAGTAAAAATCCATTAAGCGATGCCCATGCCAAAGAAGCCATCTACTTGATAAGAACACATCTTCTTGATGTCATTGCAAACCCTTCGAACAAAGAGGGACGCCTGGCCCTTGCCACGGCGGCAACCCTTGCTGGAATCGCCTTTTCTAATTCCATGGTTGCCATGGTTCACGGTCTGGGACATTCATTCGGCTCTGTCTGCCATATCCCCCACGGCAACTGCATGGCCATTCTGTTACCCTACGGACTGGAGTATAATCTTCATAAAGTTGAAGATCGGATTGGTGATCTTTTGTTTGTTCTGACTGGCCCGGAAACGTACGCAAAAACACCAGAAGAACAAAGGGCCTTAAAAACCATTGCCTGGATCCGTCAGTTCAACCAGGATATCTGCACCGCCACCAACGGAATGCATGCCACCTGTTTTAAAGATATTAAAGATAAAGATCAAAATAGGAGAGTCCCGGAGGAAATGCTGCCTGACATTGCATTAACGGCCATGGGAGATGGAACTGCCTTTTACAACCCGGAAGATACCGATTATGACGAATGGCTCATGGTGGCCAAAGCGGCATGGGAAGGGGTTCCCCTGGACAGAACTAAAAATCTATCCCCGAAGCGCACAAATCGGCAACTTATTTAAAACTCATTCATAAGGAGATGTGATGAAACCAATGCGAAAAGGATATATGGGTAAAATAATGATGGTGGATCTTTCCGCAGGAACCATTAACATCGAACCCGTTTCCCACACCGTGTATGAATCTTTTTTATCCGGCATGGGACTTGCCGCCCACCTGCTGTACCATCGTATTCCCGCCGGTGCAGATCCCCTTGGCCCGGACAATATGTTGGGGTTTGTTTCAGGACTTCTCACCGGAACCGGTTCTCTTTTCACCGGCCGATGGATGGTTACGGGCAAATCTCCCTTAACCCGGGGCTGGGGAGAAGCCAATTGCGGCGGCACCTTTTCTCCGGCCATTAAACGATGCGGAGTGGATGGTATTTTTTTTAAAGGCATCAGCCCCCAGCCCGTTTATCTGTACGTGGATGATACCACGGCAGAACTCAGAGATGCCAGGGAGCTGTGGGGCAAAGATGCCGTGGAAACGGAAACCCAGCTGATTGAACAAAACGGCAAAAGAAACACACGGGTTGCCTGCATAGGTCCGGCCGGTGAAAAATGTTCATTTATTTCCGGCGTATCAACTGACAAGGGCCGCATGGCTGCACGGTCTGGCCTGGGTGCGGTCATGGGATCAAAAAAGCTCAAAGCCCTGGTGCTGGCAGGTACCCAACGCATCGTTCCTTATAACCCCAATGAAATTAAGAGATTGAGTCAAATTTGCAATAAATGGATTCAATTTCAACCGCCTTTTTTACCGGGAATTTTAACGGCCCCATTGGGGGCGCTCATGCGGATCATGCCATGGGTGTTCACCCTGGATGGATTCCTGTATAAAATAATGTTGCGAAAATGGGGCACGGTGTCCATGAACCAGGCCAGTGTTGAAATGGGGGACTCTCCTATTAAAAACTGGAAAGGCTCCAGTGCGGACTGGGGCTTTTTCAAAAGCAAAAGTTCCAACCCCGACGGAATTACTAAAAAAGAAACGGTTAAATTTCATTGCTACTCCTGCCCGTTGGGCTGTGGCGGTATCTGCAAAACAAAGGGTGAATTCAAAGAAACCCATAAACCGGAATATGAGACTGTGCTCTCATTTGGCGGTTTTGTAATGAACCAGGACATGGATACGGTTTTTGATCTAAATGAGCGGCTGAACCGGGCCGGCATGGACACGATTTCAGCCGGCCATGCCGTTGCCTTTGCCCTTGAGTGCTTTGAAAAGGGTATTATCACCACCAAAGATACCGATGGTATGGCGCTTAAATGGGGAGACCCTGATGCCATTAACTATTTAATTAAAAAAATGATCAACCGCCAGGGCATAGGCGATATTTTAGCAGACGGCGTAAAACTGGCAGCGGAACGCATAGGAAATGGCGCGGAAAAAATCGCCATACATGCCGGTGGCCAGGAACCGTCCATGCACGACTCCAGAAATGACCCGGGCTTTGCCCTTCATTACAGTGTCGAACCGGCACCGGGACGGCACACCAATGGGGGCTGGCTCTATTATGAAATGTTCCAGCTGTGGAAAACCGTTAAACGAGTACCCAGAATCGGCTTGATGTACATGAAAAGCAGCAAGTACAAAAAGAATATCAACCATGCCCGTAAAAGCAAGGCGATTTCCGAATATATGAATGTGATCAATGGGGCCGGTGCCTGTCAGTTTGGCGCATTCTTAGGTGCCAAAAGGATCCGGATATTTGACTGGCTCAACGCAGCCACGGGCTGGCAGTTAACACCGGATCAATATCTGGATGTGGGGGGAAATATCCAGAACCTGAAACAGGCCTTTAATATCAAGCACGGTATTCTTCCCAAGGAGAATAAAATCAGTGACCGACTTCTGGGGATTCCTGTGCAGACAGAAGGGGCCAATAAAGGCTGTCAAGTGGATGTTGATGGGTTGATGAAAGATTATTGGGAATTGTTTGGGTGGGATAAAGAGACAGGGTTTCCTCCCAAAGAGACCATTGATAAAGTCGCTTCCATTTCATAGGGACTGAAAAGCCATGAGTGCAACTTTCAGGTAAGAACCAAAGGAACCACATTCCCATTTTCCCGGCATCATCATATAACGCATTGATTTATAAAACTGATACCAAATTGGCTCACAATTTATATCTTTATAAATCAAAGGCTTAAAACGTCAACCGGTAAAATGGGGCTGTGATCGAACAAAAGGAGAAATATAATGGCATATACAATTACCCCCGAATGTATTGGATGTCAGGCGTGCAGTAAAATTTGTCCGTCCACTGCCATCATCGGTGAGAAAAAAGAAATGCATATCATTAATTCAGATATCTGCATTGAATGCGGTGCCTGTGGAAGGGTCTGCCCGGTGGGAGCAATAAAAGATAGTTTTGGTGTAACAGCCCTTCGGATCAAAAAAAAGGATTGGGAACAACCGGTGGTTGATATGGATATCTGCATGTCTTGCGGTATCTGCATTGACACCTGCCCGGCAGGGGCTCTGGAAAATGCATTACAGCAAAAAAACAATCCCCATGCGTTCCCGATATTGACGGATATCTCCATTTGCATGGGATGCGGGTTCTGTGCCAACGATTGTCCGGTATCAGCCATCACCATGACAGCCAGGAAAAAACAGAACGCCGCACCACAGGAGGCTTGATGGCAAAAACCGCAAAGGGGTCCGGCCTGGACAACCGCCAGAAAATTATGGATGCGGCCATGAATATTATTGGAGAGCAAGGTGTGGATAAGATCACTCTTGCCCAGATTGCAAAGGCCTCAGGACTGAGTAAGGGCACCTTGTATTATTATTATGCCAGTAAAAATGACCTGATTTTTGATATTGCAGATTTTCACATGGATCGGATTTCCACGGAGCTGTTTACCATGATTGAAAATGAGGCATCTCCTTCCTGGGAAAGTCTGCTCACCGCATTTTTTGAAATTCTGCTCACCTCTGAAGCCAGAAGTCGCCTTCATCTGTATTTGATGCGAGAGGCCGTATCCGGCAATACGTCATTAAAGGAAAGATTTCAAAAAACCTATGCCCAATGGTTTTCCATGGTTGACCAGGCCCATTCCCACATGCCGGGGCCTCACATTGATGTGTCGGAAAAATCCAGATTCATTGTGGCAGTGGTGGATGGATTCATCCTCCAGGTGCTGCTGGAAACAGATAAAACTTCGGTTGAAACGATTGTCAGACTCATACTCAAGGTGATATAAGGTCTAATTTTTATTGAATAATATTAAAATATATTCATTATTTTTATTAAATATTATTCTAAGTAAAGGTTGGGGTTGGTCATAAGATGGGCCACTATACGGATACGGAATATATGCCACCTTCAATTATCTGTAATTATTGACTTTAATTTTTGATCAAAATAAATTGGTTCAAAGCGGCCCATGTTGTGATCAACCCCTAAAGATTAAATCACAGGACCTACTTACAGGTATCACTTGGTAATTAAGTTTTCTCAGCTTAAACACTGTTAATCCTGTAAGGAGTTCAGAGAAACCAACCTAACTTGTTAGAAATTACTTAAAGTGTATCAAGTATATGTATTGTCAAAATCTGGAAAGCCTTTGATGCCTACCAAAAGATTTGGAAATGATATCATGCCGCCCCCCCCCGACGGGCAATGGGCCCGGCCCGGAACCGTAGACGGCTCAATTGGCCGGTTCCTATTACCCATCGGGGGGGAGCTGCTGAGGATGCTTGGAAATTTTATTTTCTAATAAAAAAAACAGAGGGAGGGACCACTGTTGCATCGTGGCCGTCTTTCGCACTCCGACACGACAATTAGGCAACACAGGGGGTTCTTCAAAAAACAACCCTTGTCAAAGCTGACATGAACCTGTAGAAACAGATCCTGTTTTCAATTCCATCGGATAACAAAATGGAAATGCAGGAAGTTATGATTAAAATCAAAGAGCAGAAAGATCAAATTTCAGATCTTCAGAAATTCCTGATGGAAATTGATCCATAAAAGGGGTATGGTGTTCAATAAATTCAAACATAGGGATTGATCTATGCGTTTCCTTTTATACAATATACGCTATGCCGCAGGAATCGGTAAAAAATTTCATTTACCATTACCCTATAGCGGATATTTAAAAAAAACTGAAAATCAACTCATAAAAAAGATTCCGAATCCATACCAAAACGCAATATACAGCCATATCGGTATGCTGGAGTCTTTCCCCGACCTCGAAAGCCTTGATATTCTTCCTTTGACAAACCACACATATGATTATCGAATACGAATAGGCAGATACCGAGTTCTTTTCAACGACGATGAACAAATCCAGATCATAGAAATCCGGGAGGTGAAAAAAAGAGATGGCCGAACTTATTAATCCCCAAATTATCCAACAAAATGGAGCCCCAGCCTTTGCTGTAATCCCCTGGGATGAATACCGGCGACTCGTTAAAAATCAGGTTGAACCAGATGAGTCAGATGTCTGGTTCCCCCATGAAGTGGTGGGGGCAAACATCCGAGGAGACAACCTTATCAAAGCTTGGAGAGAATACCGGGGCATGACCCAGGACGATTTGGCAACCAAGACAGGAATCAAACAACCTGCCTTGGCCCGTCTGGAGAAACCTGATGCCAAACCAAGAACCACTACCTTGAAAAAACTTACAGATGCCATGGACATCACCGTTGAGCAACTCATTGAATAAATTTGCTACACCTCGCATGGGGGGGCTATTCCAGCCCCCCCTTTTTTTCCATGCGGATGCCTGAAAAACGAATCACTCTGTGTGAAGATCAGACCTTTCATCCCCAAACCTGTCTTGTGGCTATTGAGCCTGAGTCCAACTATATTATTCTTGAGAATATGAAAAAAACCAAAACTTATCATAAAAAATCATATCTTCATCCACGTCAAAACTGTCCAAGGTCTCCACAATGGAATCCATCATATCCGGGGGACCGCACAAGTAAAACTCGATTTCTGAGGGGTCTTCAGGCTGGGCCAGGTACTCTTTGGCAAGATTGCTCTGGACATACCCGCAAAGCCCCTCCCAACAGCCTTTGCGGAAATCGGCAAACGTTCTCGCGGTCGGGCTGAGCGACTTGTTCGCTGAAGTTTTCACTTTAAGTACATGTAATTATGGACAAATAAGTTTAATATTTGGAAAATATGTCTTGTATTTTGCAGTATCTCTTGTGATTAAATCAAATGAAGATACGGATGCATGTGCACCTATAAAGAAATCTGGCAATGTTGAACTCTTTGTGCCTTTATTTTTTCGATAATTAAGGAATATCTTTCCAGCCAGAAAAAGAGCTTCACGAGGTATTTCCAGAACGGTCACACCCACCTGGTTAATTGCATGTTCAACTTCTTCGATTCGATTGAAACCGATTGACACTTCAGTGTATACAATTGAATTTATGTATAATGTATTAGTCCGACTGTATATACCTAATATCTTTTCAGACCAGTCAGCCCATTTGGGATCATCAGTAAACAGGTCAAGTAAAACACATGAATCTACAAAGACACCATTCATTTTTTCTCTCTTGTTAGATTCATGATTTCGTCTGTCGACATTTTAGCAGTAGCAATTCCTCGTAACTTGGTGAATTTGGAAGTTGGTTTATCTCTTGCTACCTTAACAATATAAAACCTGCCATTGTCTTCTTGAAACTTAATATTTGTTTCAGGAACAATTCCCAAAGCTTCTCTAACATCTTTAGGAATTGTCACTTGCCCTTTTGTAGTTACACGCATATCAGACCTCCCTTTTAAAGTAATACCATTATAGTATTACTTGCCGTTCCGCACAACTCTTTTTTACACTCAACTATCAATTTTTTTAAATTGCTTGATATTATTATATATTGTTGTCGATTCTGCAAAGAATAGGTGGCTTCAGTATGAAGTAAATATTCGGGTTGGTTCTGTAAATGTTTGGCCAGTGCCCCATATTCGCTTAGTTGGGACTGCGTAGCATACTATTGCTATGTGAGCAGGCCCCCTCTATAGTTTTAACTTAGAGAGGGGGGTAGTTCACGACTCCAGCTTTTTTGTTGACACTCTGATCGTCAAGGAGTATTTGATTTATTGGCATATGCCAATTTAAACCCATAATTATTTCAGGAGGAAAAATGTCAGCATTACCCGAACTTGTAGTAAAAGCATGGAAAGAGCACCAAGGCCCTATTATTCTCACCACAGTTGGTGAGGACAGGGTTCCCAATTCAATATATGCAAGCTGTGTCAACCTCTATGGCGATGACACCATCGTGGTTGCAGATAACTATTTTGAAAAGACAAAAAAAAATATCCTTGCAGGCAGCAAGGGCACCCTTCTTTTTATCACCAAGGAGAATAAATCCTTTCAGCTTAAAGGATCCTTTGATTACCTGACCAGTGGTGACATCTATGATGAGATGAAAAAATGGAACCCATCCAAACATCCGGGCCATACCGCAGCTGCTTTGAAAGTTGAATCTGCCTATTCAGGTGCAGAAAAACTTCTATAACAGCCATGTCCTGACGGAGACAACGAATCATGAAAAAGCAATCGCTGTAAGCACCCAGTGCCCAGCACCCAGCACCCAAAACCCAGTACCTTCTTTTTCATATAAACACAGTCATTTATTTGTGAGGTGTCCTATGTCCTTTAGAGTCTCACCCGTCTGGTGGCCGGGAATTTTCCTGGCATCCCCTGTTATCGCCCCTTGGTTGCTGGTAAAAAACAGCATTTACAATAAGAACCTGGCTCGAGCCATCCGGCTTAACCAGCAGAGAATCGAGGCTGCCGTTCCCCTTGATCTTCCTGAATTGGAATTTCTGGAGATCACGGTGCTGGTGGACTGGCGGGCTGAACCCGGCTTTATTGGAGATGCCGGTGTCTCCTATCTGTTTAAAACCAACCTTGGGTCCATGCTCTTTGATGTGGGGTTTGGACCCTCCCGCCCTTCCCTGGGTCATAATGCGCAAAAACTCGGATTTCACCTTGATCAGGTCGATGCCCTGGCGATTTCTCATTTTCATTGTGACCACATGGGAGGCCTTGTAGCCCAGCGAGGCCGGAAAGTAGCCGTTCCCGAAGAACTGATGCCCAGTCAGCCCAAGCCCTGCTTTCTGCCGGACAGGGGGGAGGCCCCGGGATTCGATGCCCAGGTGGTCACGGCACCAAGGATGCTGGCGGCAGGCATCGGCACCACCGGTCCATTGGCAAGGAGCCTTTTTATGATGGGGTTTCTTGAGGAGCAGTCACTGGTAGTAAGAATTCGCAACAAAGGACTGGTGGTTATTACCGGTTGCGGTCACCCCACCATAGAGGTGATCCTGGCCATGGCAGGCCGCTTGTGCCAAGACCCTCTCCATTGTGTTGGCGGCGGTCTTCATTTTCCCATAAGCGATGGCAGGGGCAACCTTGCCGGTATACGATTTCAAACCTTTCTCGGAACGGGAAAACCCCCTTGGCAGCGAATTAAGAACAGGGATCTTGATCAGACCATAGCCACCCTGAATATGGCTGCTCCTCACAGGATACTGCTTTCGGGTCATGATAGCTGTGACGCTTCACTCAAAAGAATGGAAACGGAATTTACGGCCCATACAGAGGTGTTGAGGGTCGGTAAAACCTATGAATTTTCAACTGAAGAAAAGTAACAAATTGCTGAAGTCTTAAAAGAACAACCTTTTAAAATCAGACCTCGTTACTGGCTAATCTCTTCAGTGGGCAAGATGCCCTATTGAAGCAGCTTTCAGTGATTTTATATGATAATTGGACAGTTATAACTCCCCATTCGCTCATTTTAAGGTTTAAATCATTAATTTTGAAGATCAGGCATTGTTATCAAATAGAATTTAACAAATTTGTACATTTCAAAATTATGCTTTGGTCTTTTTTGATTTTAAATCATGTTTTTAAATCAACTAACCACAACATATTGTGGTATTAAATTTAATGATTACATAAACAAAATAAGCGAATAGGGAGTTATAATATTTTCAAATCATGTAAATTCAATCTTTTCTGGCTATTTAAAGCCATTAATAAATTGATTCACTATCTAAACTGTCCAAAAAATATGGATAAAAATCACGAGGTCTGAAAATATATTCCAGGGGCTGACTTTTTACAGGTTCATAAATAAAAAAGCTTTTAAAAGAACAATTGTTAGACTGCACTCCAATTTTAAAGACCATATCAAGGAGTACGTTCCAATAATTAATAAATTCTTCTCCACTGATAACCAGGACAAGAGCCTGTTGGGCCCCATGGTTATCTACGCCACGGGGACCAACAAATCTCTATGCAGCAGGTTGAGTATCTTGCGCCTGAGCCCTATTCTATTTTTTCCAAGATTGAAATTCCGACAATTTCAGGCGATATCGTGCCACACTACCCTCGTGCAGGTGCTGTAAGGCCTCCTTCACCATTTTTTCAAAAACCTTTCTGTCTTCTTCAGGAACCAATTGTTCCGCCAGGTTCTGAATATGCTCTTGGGATACGGATAGATGATTCCGGACGATTGTCTGGACTGCCTGGATCAACATCTCCCGGTACTTGATACGCAATGGATCCGGCTCTTTCATGGTTTTGGTGATGGCAAGATATCGCTGGCAGGAGCGCTCATAGGCCCAGACAAAAAGATCCAGAAGCAGATCTGTCTGATTGAACTCATAGACACCCAAGGTGCCTTCCACATAATCCTTTTCCGGAACATCCATGAAAGACAAGGGACACAAATTATGTCGGATAAATGGAATATTCGCCCCCAGGCGGGAAACACGCTTGTTCACATCCTCAAAGGGCTGAAGATAGGGCAACTGCACCATTACAAAGAAGGATTGTTCAAAGGGATCTGGTATGGCAGCGGCCTTTTGCAGCAATAGCCGAAAGCAATCTTCCAGCACTTGGGGGATGGCCGTAGGGTGATAAACAGAACCGGTAATCTCCACCGGCCTTCTGCGCAATCGCCCACACGCATTCTCATCATGGAGCAGGTTGTCCGATAAAATGGCATGAAGGTTATAAAAAGTAAACGGATTGAACCCCACTTGATCTGCTTCCTGGATCAGCATTTCAATGGCCCCTTTGTGATTGAGAATCATCTGGGTTTCCATCATTTCTTTTCCAGGGGCGATCTGCCCGAATTCAATCAGATTCCGGGTATCAAGACGATTATAGGTGTTGCCTTCCAGCCGTGATGACGCCCATGACAGATCGATCAAAAGACGGTTAAGGATGTCCCGGGCGTAGGTACCTGCAGGGCGTTCATTTGCAGGGGTTCGTCCCATCTCATGCAATTGGGCACGCAATGGTGCGGGGATATAAAATGTTATCCCTGGCTCGTAATCTTCCAGAAAGGAACGGTTATATCCCACTGGTTGACGTTGCATCACAGATTGCCGTACCAGGTTCCGAAGGATGGCACCATCAGGTGAAACCGGAATATAAAATTGTTTTTCAACAGCCTCGGATACGCTTTGTTTTTTGGTCTTTTCAAGGGAAGATACGTAGGGAGTTATTTTGTAAATCAGTGAAATGCTTTGCCCCTTGCTGATAATTCTTTTGTCCTTCTGGAGTCTCATTAAGCGACGCTGTAGGGTTCGTCTATTCATGCCGGGGAAGAGATTAACTAGCTTTTTTTCAATTTCCGTAATGCCAACGCCGTTTGGATAATTTAAGATCACTCCAGCGATGAGATCTAACTCTCTGGTAGGGACAACACGGGGCATAACAGGCTCCTTTTCGGGTTCAGCAAATTTGATTCATCTGCACAGTGTACTGTATAAGCATGTTTATATAAATGGCGTAAAACCCCTATCCCTTTAGGGTAGGGGATGTAAGCTATCTGTGAGTGGCAGTTTTTAATAGGAACTGCCAAACCTAAAACACTCACCCCAAGGGTGGTTATGCGTATTCCTAATCTGTTACCAATTAGAAGTTACGACTTCCCCTCGACAAAGATAAATGGGCTTAAAGATCTATGTCACCAAGCCTTTCCTCAGCTCTTCTTAAACATAAACGACATTAGGTGCTGGTCTGGGGCGGCAACCATTTGTGTCATAACCCATCTATCGTAGGTAGGATTTCTCCTACCTAAGTCTGGTGAACTCAGGCTTTCTTGAAATCCGAAGATTTCTCAAAAGCTACTACCTTAAAATATAACAGCTTCATAAGAAGCCGCTATCCCTTTAGGGTAGCGGTAGTTCACAGTGTCGTGCATCATAGAAAAACAACCCTATTATCTCTTTTTTTAGTGTCGCGCGTCAATATAAAAATAATATGGGAACACTTAGCACTACAGCGACACTTTCATGATTTACCCTTTTGGGATGGGATTCTCAAGTGTGTTTCCCTACCTTTTGGCACTCGATTTTAGTAAGACAAGCAAAGTGTCGCTGTAGTGTTAGGGACTTCATAAGAATAAAACTACCCACTTTTGCATGCAGAAATCTGGACAATCGGTGTTATGGGTGTTGCTCCGGTGATCAGCGATACTTACAAAAAAATTCGGCATCCTTCAAAAGTACTTTACACTTTTTTTTAATCATTCCCCATTTGTAGAAGTTTTTCCCAAAAGACTGTAAAGTACTTTTAAGTTAATATGAAGGATGCCACTATTTACAATCGGCAACCCTAAAATCAAGTAACAACAAAGCAGTAGATTGCTCTTTTTACAAGCATATTCCTGAACTCGTGAGTCACAGGTTTTTTGAAAATTTAAAAAATTGCGTGACATCTGAAAGTGATGAGGGCATTCTGAATATTGTAATATTATGAGCGTCCAAACTCAACACAGAAAGGCTCAAAATGTCGCAGCCTATTTACCAGGCCCGGATGTTTTTCCGCAAGAAAAAAGTGGCTGGAATTATTTAAAAAGCAAATACCACTGGATTAATTTAAAAATAACAAACAATTGATTTTATCACCACATAGGAGAGAACAATGACCTTTGTCAAGCAAATCATCGTTATCCTTTGTACTCTCATCGCCTTTACCGGCTGTTTACCACCTGAGATTGAGAGCACTGCCAACGATGAGACAGTATCCGGCACCCTTCTAAATGGCTATCGTATCATTGACGTGTCCCAAGAAATCCAACCCTTTCATTTAACCGTGTATCGGGGGGATTATATAAAATTTAAACTAACTCCTTCCGAGAAAGAGGCACTTGTGTCCATCCCGGCCATGGACATCAGTACCATCGTGGAGCCCAACGCTGAAAAATCCCCTTTTTTCAAAATGAAAACCGTGGGGGTATTTCCCCTGACCCTGGGAACGCTTAAGGGAAATATCCAAATAATAGAGTACAGCGAAGCCCATTATGCCGAGTTGTCAACGGAGGATAGTCAAAAATTTATCAAGAATGTCAATCCCCTCATCCTTGATGTAAGAACAGAAAGGGAGTTCAAAACGGGACACCTGGAAAAAGCTGTGCTGGTACCTGTTCAGTCCCTGCAAAAACGACTCGTTGAATTTTCCCACCGGAAACATGACAATATTCTCATCTATTGTGCCACGGGGAATCGCAGCACAGTGGCATCCAAAATATTAATTGATGCGGGATTTAAACGGATATTCAACATGCGCCGGGGAATTGCCGACTGGGCAGGAAAAAAACAGCCCATTGTCCGGTAAACGGGTGTGCCAGCTTATCTTAAATGGATCATCAACAGATCTTAGTCTGCCCCTTTACCGAGATTCAAGGGTTTATGTCTACAGGCCAATATACAGGCTATTTGTCTTGAATGTGAGATCAATGATAAAACAATATCGAACCGACAAAACAAGGGAGATGCCAGAATGAGTGGAAATGACAATGTCCATTCTCTTTCAGAAAATGACATTTGTACCACCAATTCTGAAATTTCAAACCATACTAACCATCGGTTCGACCATTTTTTTATAACAAATTGAATTTATTGATATAAAAAAATAACAAATAAAAAATCCAAATAAAATTGTATTTAGATTACAGCATGTTATGATGGCTATCGAACCGAGGGTACTAACATTCAACACGTTTAAAAAGGAGAACAATTATGGGTTCAATGGAAAATTTACAAGAGGCATTCGCAGGTGAAAGTCAGGCTAACAGAAAATATCTGGCCTTTGCAAAAAAAGCAGATGAAGATGGGCTGCCCCAGGTTGCAAAACTTTTTCGTGCAGCAGCAGAGGCAGAAACAATCCATGCACATGCACATCTTCGGGTAATGGGCGGTATAAAAACCACCAGCGAAAACCTTGAAGAGGCTATTATAGGCGAGGGCCATGAGTTTCAAGAGATGTATCCGGGTTTTCTGGCGACGGCCCAGGAAGAGGGAAACAAACCAGCTGAATTCTCATTTAAAAATGCATTGGCAGTTGAAGAGATTCACCACAGCCTTTATTCAAAAGCATATGATGCGGTTAAAGGTGGCGGAGATCTCCCCCAGGCATCTATCTATGTGTGTCCTGTCTGCGGTAATACAGTTGAAAATGATGTGCCGGATATCTGCCCTGTCTGTAATGTACCTGGTGACAAGTTTACTGAAGTCGCATAACGCGAATGCTGTGAATAGACGACGAAGGGGTAACGCATATTGATATGGTGCTTGCCGCCCGATGAAGAGGGGATCACTGAGCAATTAAAAAAATGAACTACCCCGCCGCAAGCAGCGGGGTAGTAAATCGGAATATCGCAATAAATAAGAGTGCAAAGAAGATTACTAATGCAAAAAATCAGTACCCCAAAAGTCTTTCTTCAACATCTTATTTTTATTGACAGAAATTGGCGTGTGAGGCATTAAACCGCTATGGAATGTTGACCGTCGCTGTTTGCTGGGTTGTCATTCCCTGACTGTCGGCAACGGTGAGCGTTACCGTATAAGTTCCTGGAGCAGCAAAGGTGTGCGTGACTTGCGCCCCACCGGTGTAGGTACCATCCCCCAGATTCCAGCTGTAGGATGTAATTGTTCCGTCACTGTCCAATCCACTACCTGAAAAGAGAATCGTTGCAGGATCGGTAACCGATACAGTGTAATAAAGATTGGCCGTCGGAGGATAGCTTGTTGCCGTCACAGTAAGGCTGGATGTCGTTACTGCAAAAAGATTATCCGTTACCTTCAGCACTACTTGAAAGCTTCCAGGTTGAGTAAAGGTGTGGGTGACCACCTCTCCGGTGGCGGTTTCGCCATCTCCAAAACTCCATTCATAGCCGATGATGGAGCCGTCTTTATCCGTTGCTGATGCCGTAAACGTAACGGCATGAGGAAATCCACCTTGGAGTGTCGTTGTGCTGATGGAGACTTCCGGTGGGGCATTGGTGACATCAACCATAGTGGATGCGGAAGAGGCAGTCCCTTTGTTGTCCGTGACGGTCAGGGTAACATTGTAAATCCCTGAACCGGCAAACGTATGGCTAACCACCTGCTCGCCGCTACTTGTCTCGCCGTCTCCAAAAGCCCATTCATAGGAGTTGATGGTGCCATCCGAATCCGATGCCACTGCCGTGAACGTTACCTGAAAGGGAGAGGTTCCCTGGATCGGTGAGGTCGTAATGGACACTGTCGGCGCATTATTCACCTGGGAGAGCAGCACGGAGGTCCGGGTTTTGACCTCATAGCCAATTTTCTGCACGGCCATGGGACGAATTTGAGGCGCAGTTGCACCGGCCTGAGTTTTGGCAACGCGATAGGGCGTTGTCAGCTCAATGCCGAGGAATGCCTTATAGTTGTCATCCGCTTCCAGGTACCCGTTGTTGTAGTCACCCTGACAGAAGACACGCAAATCTCCGGCTCTATTCACGGGAAAGCTCAAGCGAAGAGAACCAAACAAATCTGCCTCATCTGCGTTCTGGGAGCCGATGTCTCCATACACAGAAAGCCCATTTTCAAACAGGTACTCGGCATTAACGCCGATTTTGTCACTCACCTCCAGATAGGTCTCCGTGGTGTAAAGATCGGCATATTCATAGTGGCTTTGGCTATCGACAACATCCTCATCCTGGATTCCCTGGGTGAAAAAGACACCCACATTTCCACGTTCAAAAAGCCGGGAACCCCCTACATGAACTTGAGACAGCGTGGCGGTATCCTGATAGAAATCCATGGTCACAAACTTCATGGAAGCAAACGCTCCAGCCTGAAACCAACCGACTCTGCCCACCAGCCCAGCATCGACCTGATACTCTTTCAGATCTTCGGTGATGTCCGCATTGAATCCCCCTTGCAGAGCAAATGACCCCTCTTTGACGGGCACGAATAGGGTTCCTTCTACATTGCCCAGCAGGTCGCCGTCACTTGACCCGATGCCCCCGGAA
>Ga0208900_1000505_pt1 | contig 24453 bp, 15 predicted proteins | sample AntAceMetag02UKK_FD_184763 | JGI IMG/M metagenome (GOLD analysis project Ga0208900, IMG submission 184763) | Saline lake microbial communities from Ace Lake, Antarctica - Antarctic Ace Lake Metagenome 02UKK (SPAdes) (version 2) | ecosystem: Environmental > Aquatic > Non-marine Saline and... | reverse complement strand
TACATGGGTCCGTTCACCAGTTGTGGTACGAAATGATCCAGCAAATGGTTGCCGAAGTGATCGAAGTCATCTAATGATGATCGGCGCACATGGCAACGGGCGCAAAGATCGACATATTCTTTTGTGGGGAGATCGCGTGTTGAAACCACCAGCCCGGTGTTGTTATCCTCCGGCCTCGACATTTCGGGCAGTGCAGCCCAATCGAGGTGGGCAGAGCCGGGACCGTGGCATGCTTCACAATGCACATCAATATCCGACCAGGTGGTGTTGAAGGTGAGTGTTTCCGGATCGAAGTTTTTCTGCAAATGGGTTGAATGACATTCGGCGCACATGCCATTCCAGTTTTGTCCCTGGTTGGTCCAGTAAAGCCAGTCGTCGGGAGGAATTTCTTCATCAGCATACACAGCCTCCGTCATATTGTACCATTCGTTTTTATCCGAATCCCAGGTAAGGTTCAGGGTTTGGTATTTCCCGTTTTCAAATGGGATGAGGTATTGTTGCAAAGGCCACCATCCAAAAGTGTAGGCTACCTGGAAATCACCGAAGAGGCCACCGGGCCCGCGGGTATGGACAAAAAACTTTCCATCCTTCTTGAAAAACCTGCTGGTGTCATTTCCAGAAACAAAAATGGCATCATCAAAATCACCCAGCACAGTTGAATCATTTGCCACTTCCATCGCTAAATCATGGTGGGAATTCACCCAGAGGTCATATTCAATTTTATGGCACTCCATGCAGTTTTCGCCACCCACAAACCAGGGCTGCGATGAAACAATCCTGTCACCTCTCGAAAAATAATGGAACTTAATCCACTGTGCCGGGAAGATCAGTATGATGATCACCACTGCGAGAAGGCCGATATATTTCCAGGTGTTGTTTTGCATTGTTTAACCCTTTTGGGGTCAATTTTTTTATCAAACCCTGACAGGTGCAAGCACTCTGTCAGGTTTTTTTACAAATTTCGTTTCTCTTTTTTCATTGAGACAAGGCATGCCTTGTCTCTGCATTCAATTATTTCGTTATGCGTAAGTCTCCTGCGTCTTTTTAAACTCCTTCCTCTTGATCGGCTTGCTGGTATCTACTTTCACCACTCCTTTGTCGATGATAACCGGAAAATAATCCAGTGCCCGTGGTGCAGGTGGATTGATTACATTTCCATTCATTGCAAATTCTGAAGCATGACAGGGGCAGATAAACCTGTTTTTGCTCCCATCCCACGAAACTGAACAACCCAGGTGGGAGCATTTCAGCGATAGTGCCAATAAACCACCATCTTTCAAGCGAACTAAATAAAACTGGCCGCTACGTACCGGAGTTACTGAATCTATTGGAATGTTTGTTAGTTCTCCTACAGTTCTTAATTGTGAAATATTTTCTGCGTCCGTTTTCTTAGTTGGAGATAGAAAGGAAAATGTCATCCATAGAAATTCCAAACTAACGATAGCACCTAAACCCAGCCAAAGGTTCTTGAGGAACGAGCGGCGGGAAGGAGTTACGGGTTGCGGGTTACGGGTTGCAGGTTGCGGGTTGCGGGTTGCAGAAGAATGACCACTAACAATGGGTTGGTTCTTATTTCCAGTTTTTCTCGACATATTGGATGAATTTATTAATCATTCTACCGAGTTTGTTTTATTAACCACCAAGTTTTATTTTAACCGCTAAGTACGCAAAGTGCGCGGAGGGAAAAACCACCATTCTATCTATTTTCTTCTTCTCTGCGTCCTCAGCGATCTCTGCGGTTTATTTAACTCAAAACGTTAAATGCATTCCTTCTCCCCTCAAAAATGTTCCAAAAAACATCAATATCAAATAGGCTACCGTAAACAAAACAAAGATCGCCAGTACAATATCTATTTTCTTTTTGCTGAATTTCGTTTTTATAAAAATCAAAAATACCCAGGTTATCCCTGCCAAAAATAAAAAGGGCAGTAAACCGACGCTGATAAATTGCGGAACGCTGGTAACTAATTCTTCAAGGTGCAAAACATACTCATCCAGAAGGATTAATACTGGTGTTAGTACAAAAGCTGTTAACGCAGACCAAAGGATGATTTTATTATAAGAGCTCATTGTAAAATCCACCTTACCATTGCTGCTTGAATATTTCAAAAATGGAATGGCGGCAGCACCTGCCAATAATATTGAAGGAATTAGTACGACAGCGAAAAAGGGATGAAAATGAAGGATTAATTCCTGAATGCCCTGAAAATACCAGGGTGCCTTTGCCGGATTAGGGCTGAAGGCCGGATTGGCTTTTTCTTGCAAAGGGGCATCAAATAAAGTACTGAATAAAAACACAAATGCCAACAAAGCCATCGCAACCACCGCTTCTCGCTTAATTAAATGTGGATTAGTTTCAATACGTATAACATCAGATGATGAACCATTTCTTGGCAAAATTACACCCCCGGCTTTCCTTACCTTCCAAAAATGTATCATCATTAGGATAATGAGCAATACCGGGAAAATTCCTGTGTGGAAAGTGTAGAAATTGAGCAGTGTTGATGCCCCAACCTCAGTACCTCCCCTTATCAGTTCTTTAAACCATTGGCCGATCAATGGCACATAATCGAGCATATTGGTGCTAACAGTAATGGCCCAGTACGAGAGTTGGTCCCAGGGCAATAAATATCCTGTAAAGTTAATAAACACAACACTCAACAGCAGGGCAATGCCAATAACCCAGTTCCAGTGCCGGGGCTTAATGAAGGCTCCCGACAGAAATACCCTGATCAGGTGCAGGAACGAGATGACGATTAAAAACATGCCGCTCCAGTGGTGGATGTTCCTTACAAATTTCCCAAAAATCAGCCCTTCCTGAATCCGCAGGATGGAATCGAAAGCCGATTGCGGACTTGCCTCATAATGAAACCGCAACAAAATACCGGTAAAAAACTGTAGTACGATTAGCGTGGCAGCCATACCTCCAAGGCCCCAGGTGTGTGTAAACCGAAGGTTTGTTTCAGGCAAACGATAGGGATGGATGTGCATCAAGAAATTCCTTCCTTTTTTAGCACTTTTCTGGCGAGAGTTTTGCTGATTGGTATTTAATTTTCCGACATCCATTTTCAAGCGTAAAAGTACTTGAAATTCTTACTTCGTAAATTAATCCGATAAATTTGTAATGACGATAAATAAAGATTGTGGTTGATTGGAGCTCTTCCATATGTATTTCTGACAAGCTGTTTACCAGATTGCACTAAATAAGAAAGCTTTTAAATTATCCTTGTCCAAAACTTTTCTGGAGCTAGTTTGTTGATAATTATTACCTTTCGCCACTTTTTAACAAAAACTTGAAGAACAATGAAAACATTCAATTCTGTGTCATTATTTGTTAGCCTGTTGGCAAGCATTTTTGTATTAACATTTTGTACTAACATGGCAGACAAAAACCCCAAATCGCCTAAAGCGAAAAAAGTTAAAAAAGAGCTCACTGCCCATGGGCACACCAGGGTGGATAACTATTATTGGCTCAACGACCGCGAGGACCTTGAAGTAATTTCGTACCTTGATGAGGAGAACGCTTATACAGAAACTGTACTTAAACATACCGAAGAATTTCAGGAGAGTTTGTTTGATGAAATTGTTGGCCGGATCAAGCAAACTGATGAATCGGTACCTTACAAGCGGAATGGTTATTTTTACTATACCCGTTACGAGGAAGGTAAAGAATACCCCATCCATTGCCGGAAAAAGGAGAGCATGGAAGCTGACGAAGAGATCATGCTTAATGTTAACGAAATGGCTGAAGGATATAACTACTATTCTGTTTCGGGATTGAATGTTAGCCCCGACAATAAATTACTGGCTTTTGGTGTGGATACCGTGAGCCGGCGCCAATATGATATCCATTACAAAAATCTCGAAACTGGCGAAATTCTTGAAAATAAAATACCAAACACTACAGGTGGTGGCGCCTGGGCCAACGATAACCAAACCTTTTTTTACACCATCAAAGATGCTTCATTGAGGGCATTCAAAATACTTAAGCACAATATTTTTAAGCCTTCCACGGCTGATGTTTTGGTTTTTCATGAAGACAATGATACTTTCAGCACGTTTGTGTACAGCTCAAAATCGAGGGATTATATTTTTATTGGATCAGGAAGCACACTTTCTACTGAGTTCAGATATTTGGATGCAGACGATCCCAACGGAAGTTTCAAAATTTTTCAGCCACGTGAGCGTGATCTCGAGTATTCCATCGATCATTTTGCCAATCATTTTTATATCCGCACCAACCTTGATGCGAAAAACTTCAGGTTGATGAAAACCCCTTTGGCAAAAACCGGGAAGAAAAACTGGGAAGAAGTTATCCCGAACCGGGACGATACTTTTTTGAATGGATTTGAATTGTTCGAAAACTTTCTTGTCCTCGAAGAGAGAAAAGCTGGTTTGATAAACCTCAGGGTTATTAAGTGGAAAGACAATTTGGGGCATTATCTGAATTTTGGTGAACCGACTTACCTGGCTTACCTGGCCTACAATCCGGATATGAAAACCGACGTTTTGAGATATGGATATACGTCCCTCACCACTCCTAATTCCACTTATGACTATAACATGGTTTCGAAAGAAAAAACTTTGCTCAAGCAAACTGAAGTTTTAGGTGGGTTTGATCCGGAAAATTACCAATCGGAAAGACATTTTGTTGAAGCACGTGATGGAGCAAAAGTCCCTATATCTCTCGTTTATCGCAAAGGGGTTAAAAAAGATGGTAGCGCACCTCTTTTCCTTTATGGATACGGATCTTACGGATACAGTATGGACGCATATTTTAATTCCTCAAGGTTGAGTTTGCTCGACCGGGGATTCATTTATGTGATTGCACACGTCCGTGGTGGACAGGAAATGGGCCGGTATTGGTACGAAGACGGGAAGTTGCTAAAAAAGAAAAACACCTTTTACGATTTTATCGATTGTGCCGAATATCTCGTGGACAATAAATACACTTCGCCGGATAAAATGTTTGCCGGAGGTGGCAGTGCCGGGGGTTTGCTGGTTGGTGCAGTTTACAATATGCGATCTGATTTATTCAAAGGAATAATCGCTAATGTACCTTTTGTTGATGTGGTAACCACCATGCTCGACGAATCTATTCCACTTACCACCGGTGAATATGATGAGTGGGGGAATCCAAACGAAAAAGAGTATTACGAATATATGTTATCATACTCACCTTACGATCAGGTTGAGGCCAAAGATTATACAAATATGCTGGTGCTAACCGGACTTCATGATTCTCAGGTCCAATATTGGGAACCGGCAAAATGGGTGGCAAAACTACGGGAGTTAAAAACAGATGATAACCTTGTGTTGCTAGAAACTAATATGGATGCCGGTCATGGGGGTGCTTCGGGAAGGTTTCAAAGATATAAGGAAACCGCGCTGGAGTACGCTTTTATGTTTGACCTTTTGGGAATTGAAGAGTAGCGAAAAGACGAAATCATACTATTTATGCAGATGACAGATTTGGGGTAATTGAAATGTTTTTCCATACAAAATGAGTTTAAAATTACCCCACACACCGCCTTTTCGCTATTATTGCCAAAGGCAATAAAAGCGAAAAGGCGGTGTGTGTTTCAACCCTTCAATTCAATCCCCGCCCTAAAGGACGGGGCTATTGATAATTCAAAAAACTTACTATAAAGACGGATACTAATTAACTAATCATTCAAATATTCAATCACTTTTCCCTGGCTGATAAAAGAAATGCCCAGTGCTGATGAAGCTCCAATCATCACTGCTTCGATAATCGGTTCGGCCACTTCTTGTTCCGAATCCCATTTAACTATAAAATTGGCGCCATCCCCACCACGCGAATCTTTATACTCTACCAGGTAGCTGATGGTTTCGAGAGGTTTTAACCTCACAGGATTTTTCAGATAGTGTTTGATTAATTTACCATGCGTATCGTAAAAATCAACTGTGCTAACGATGATTTCGCTGTCCATCGAAATGTTTCGGATGCTCAAGGTAGCCGATAGCTGGATCTTTTTATCCAGGTTTGCCCCAAAAATTTCGGAATAAATAGGCACATACACAAGTTCTCCTTTGGTCAGCAATAAGTCATGGTACTCATCGGGACTAAGCACAAGGTACTTTTCGTTTTGATTATCCTGTCCTGATATCTGGTCTGTGCTGGAATTGCAGGAAACCATAAACAAAATAAGAATTAAGTGTGCTGCAGCAACGAAATGGAATGGGTATTTTTTCATCGTAGTTAAGGTTTTGAATGTTAACAAAGGTATTTAAAAAACTTATCATCAATTGCAGCCAAAAAAATTTATTATCTGGAATGGTTTTTGATTATTTGTGTAGCTTTGCACGCTCAAAAAATATCAGATATTTACCTGATTTACAAAACAAGTAGAATCAATGACCTATAAAAATTCACCTTTTTTATTCATCGTTTTTGTAATTTTCATTGCTTCGGCATGTAGTTCTTCATTCAAAGTAGTGTCGGATTATGACAAGGAAAACGATTTCACAAAATATCATACCTATAATTACATTCCTATACCTTTTGATTCGGTAACCCTGATCCCGCTGGTTCCTTTAAAAAGACAGAGACGCATTGAGGCCGGTATCGATTTACAACTTGAAAATTTAGGCTACCGTTATTCTGCTGAAAATCCTGATTTCCTTGTTTCTTATTTTGTGAAAGTTGGCCAGGAAACCCGCCAGGGTGGTGGTGGGGTAAGTGTTGGTATTGCAGCACCAATGATGTACACCAACCCCGCTTATAATATGAATTACGGAAACCGCTACTATTCGGGCAATCCATACACCTACGACGGAGGCTATGGTTGGGTTTCTACTGGTGCCGCAACAACTACATATTCAACTGGAAGTCTTATGGTTGATATTGTTGACGCTAAAACCGTACAATTGGTTTGGTACGGAAGGGGTGAAGGAGAAATCAGCTCAGACCCAAAGGATACCCAAAGAACAATTGATAAAGCCTGTGGTGACGTGTTCCACCATTTTTTGTGGAAAGCAGAATAATAGTTGGTTTATTAAATTGTTAAACCAATCAACAATTTGAACCTAAATAAAAATTAATCAAATACTTAGAAATTAAATTTAAGAATCCAATGGAAAAGAAAATTCAATTAACAGTAGTCCTGGTATTTATGGCTTTTACCGGAATGTTTCTTGCGTCATGTTATCCTACTGATGATGTTAACTACTCTGATCTTGACGTAGTGGCCACTATTTACGATAAGGACAAAAACTTTCAGGAATTCAAAACTTACCTGGTTCCTGACACCATCATTCATATTATTGATACGCTTGATGACAACAATGTTGATATTACCCGTAAGTTCGATCAGCAAATCCTGAACCTTGTAAACCAAAACATGGTAAATTATGGTTACACGAAAGAGCTCGAACCCCAAACCACTCTTCCTGATGTTGTTGTAACAGTATCGATTACGGCGACTGAGAACACCCAGGTGTGGTCCTGGTATCCTTACTATTGGGGATGGTGGCCTTATTATAAAAGCACCAACTATTGGTGGGGCTATTATCCTCCTTACTGGGGTGGCGGAACGCAAGTTACTACCTACACCACGGGAACTGTAATCATGAACATGATGGATTTTGCTGAACATGGGAACATCCTTCCCGAAAATGATTCAATCAATTCCGTTTGGGTTGGTGCGATAAACGGCTTGGCTGGAGCAAGTACATCAAACACTACCAGCCGTATCGACTACACGATTAACCAGGCATTCGAGCAGTCTCCATATTTAGACATCAAATAATAAACGCATTCAGTAATTTTAAAATAGAATCATCATGAAAAAAATATTAATCATCGCTTTATTCGGATTGTTTAGCAGCACTATGTTTGCACAAGACGAATCAATGTGGTCGCTGACTTACAATATGAGTTTCCCGATGGGTACAACCAAAGATTATATCAGCAAAGCAAGTTTCCGTGGAATAGCCTTGGATGGCCGTTGGTTTGTGGATAATAATGTAACTGTGGGTGGAAGCCTGGGTTGGAATGTGTTTTACGAAAAAGCAGATAAAGCAACAATTACAAGGGAAAATTTAACGCTTAATGGAACACAATGGAAATACATCAATGCTGTACCAATGTATTTTAATGCAGCCTATTATTTAAATGAAGGCAGTTATGTACGACCCTATTTTGCAGCCAATGTTGGTACTATATTTACTGCTCGCCGAACCGAAATGGGTATGTATGCGCTTGTGGATAAAGAGTGGAAGTTTGCTTTTGCACCCGAAATTGGTGTTACAATACAAACATACGAAAGTATCAATGTGATGTTTAACGTACGTTACAACTATGGCCTCGAAACTGAATACATCAGCCCATTGTCATACTTGGGTGTGAACGTTGGTATTTTGTGGACATATTAGAAAAACCTCATTTTGATAGAGAGCGGAAGGTTGTGAAAACGGCCTTCCGTTTTTTTTATTTATACTTGTCGTACAATCCCTTCTTTTCCAATATGAGTGGAGTAATTTTATCAAGCCGCTTCATTTTGGTTTCTTCTCTTTTCGCTTCTGAAATATAATCTGCAAATTCCCTTTGCTTTGTCAGGCCGAGAAGTTCATAGGCATTTTTTAAATCAGGTGATTTATTTATAGCTTCACGTAATTGGTCAGGGATGACAAGGGGTTTCTTTTGTGGTTTAATTTCCTTGCCGGTTTTTTGGTTTTGAATGGCCTCTTCAATATATTCGAGAATAATTGAAGTATCCATTTCTTCTTCAGAATTAAACCGCCATTGAAGTAGGGCTTTGGTTTTTCCTTCCTGTGCATTGACAAGCTTTTTGAGCTTATCAGATAAAAGTGCCCCCTGGAAAAACCACAAACCAACATAGGATTTGAAAGCGGCAAGACCAAGAATATTTTTTCCTTCGTAAGTATAAATGGGAGCTCCCCATTTTACGGTTTCCTGCAATTTAGTGGAGAGGACAATTCGCCGTAATTTTGTCAAGGCTGGTTGCCAGGTTTTGTTTGCAGAGATATATTGATCAACAGTATTATGTGCTTTCATGCCCAATCAATTCATAATTATCCATTTCAACCAGGGTGCAGGTTTTAAACAATTCTATAATCTGGGTTAAATTCCTTGTAAATAAACTGAATAATTCTTTGTTTTTTATATTCCCGGTTGAAATTACCAGTAGTTTTTTGGGTATCCCTTGAACGTAATAGGAATCAACAAAATCGGAATCTTTGCTAATTACTACCCTGTCCTGCTGTACTGAAATTTGCCTGATTTGATTATCCGTAGTTCTTTCCTTATCTGGTAAATCATCTGTATGGATTGAATCAAACCCGTAGTTATTGAGAATTTTTTTTAGGCCAAAAGGCAATTGTGCATCTATCATGAACTTCATGCAACAATTTTATGGATAGACCTAACTTTTGTTAACCTTGATGCGTAGGCCAAACAGGCTCTAATATCATCGGTTTCAATGGCAGGATAGTCATCTAGTATTTCCTGATGAGTCATGCCAGAGGACAATAAATCAAGTATTAATTCTACCGGATAACGCATATTCCTAATGGTTGGTTTTCCATGGCAAATTTCCGGGTTTATGGTAATTCTGTTTAGTAGAGCATCCATTTTATTTTCAGGTTGATTAACACAAAGATAAGCATTCTTTAAATACCAGGCTGTTACTCCAGCATACGCTGCAACATTATTTACGCTCTTCCGTCTTGCAGGTGCTAAGCCCAAAAGGCATATAGGCCGGGCAAACTTTGATGAAGCTTGTGAGCAAGAAGACAATTGCAACAATCATCAATATAATACCCAGTGTTCCGCTAATAATTCCGATAAAATATAAAGCTGCAACTGCAACTAAAATTCTGATCACCCTGTCGGCGATTCCCAAGTTCTCTTTCATAGTTGTTCAAGTTTAAAATTAGTAAATGTATTTAGTGTAAAACAATCAAGCCTTAGTTTGGTTCGAAAGGGTAGAAGAAAATATCTGTTTGGGGTATTAATTTCAATATCGGGCCATCTACCAGGCATCATCAGGGTAAACCAGTGTGAAGGATCTTGATATGTTAAATCCAAAATAAATATCACCGCTGGTCCATTCGCCCACCGTTTCAGTAATAAACCCGCTTTCGATGATAGGGTTGGAGTTGGTGAAAAACAACTGGAACACATGCCCGCCGGTATCGATGTCTAAACTAATCGAAAAGGAATTGTTGTAATCCCGCGAGACAATCTGCTTAGGAAAAACATAAAAGTATTCGGTGTTCAGCGAAAGCTTTTTGCTTAACCTCACACGTCCACCAAAACCCAGGGCAAAAATGTCGTTTTTATCCTCTTTGGTGCGCACCAGGTTTTTATGTACTAGAGTTGGGGTAAGTTGAAAAGTTAAAGAAGGACTAAATTTTCGTGCAATCAATAACTGGTTTGTGTATGCTACACGCGACGTAAAATAGTTTTCCCGCTCCGTATCCTCCCACCTCAGGGAGTTGATGGCAAGGCTGCCAAAATAGGAGATCGAAAGTGGCATGTTACGGACACCCTTGCTTTGACGCAAGATTTTAGCTTTTACAAATCCATCGAAGGTTTTTTGATAGGAACTTCGCCCCAGGCCAACAGATAGCCATTTATTTATCCCGTATTCAAACCCAAGGCGTATTGTAGCCTGGTCGAGACCAAACCATTCGTATGCTCCCGTGTTTACCCTCCCAAAGTGGTGCTGGATCAAGAAAATCAGTTTTCCATGCTCCGGGTTCTCGATAGACTGTCCGAGCACAATGCGGGTGGTTTCAAAAAAGCTGCTCGTGTATTTGGTTTCTTCCTTTGTTGAGCTTGTATCCTCCTGCGCCGAAATAGACAATGTGCTGCTCAAGGTAAAACACAGGGATAAAAAGATGAGGTAAATATTGGGTTTCATAGTGTTCATTTTTATTTCATGATTAATTGTTTGGGCCCCCGGCAAAAATCCAGGTGTCGATTTTCGCGAGGGTGCAGTCGTTTAGTTTTTCGGCTCCCTGTGGCATTGGAGAATATCCGGGCTGTTGGTTGACGGCACCCCAAAACCTGTCGCCGTCCACAAGTGATTTCAAGTCATCATAATTGTCGGTGATAATTCCCCCCGAAGCCGATGTGGTGCTGTGACAAGAATTACAAGAAGTAGCCAGAATAGGAGCAATCGTTCCTGAATAGGTGACGTTGGTAGTGTCGCAAGCCAGTGGGTTGGGATAGAGTTCTTCAGCATTGTCGTAATAGCAGGAGCTTAAGCCCCATCCGGTGAGGATGATTAGGATTGCAAGAAAAATCCTGTTTCTATGTTTAATTATTTGGTGTTCCATCGTCTATCCATTTTTGAGTTTGAGTGATTTTGCAGTCAGATAATTTATCGCTGTCAGGGGGCATGGGTGTGTATCCTTCATTGTGGTGGATAACACCCATCAGGACACCGCTATTAGCTACAGCCGCCACATTATCATAACCTTCCAGGCTGATGCCTGCAGAAGGGTTGGCATTACTGTGGCAGGTCAAACAGTTTTGCTGGATAATTGGATTTACCGTTTCTGAAAAAGTAACATTTATTGTGTCGCATCCTGGTATAGTAGCAACCACCGGATCGTGTTTACAGGCGCAGGTAAATATTAAAAGAGTAGATGCAATTATCGCAAAGGCGAAAAGTGATTTTTTCGTCATGATTTTATAGTCGTTTGTTGGACAAAAATCTTAGGTGTTTCTGGTTAAAAAAAAGTGAAGGTAGGTAAATTCCTGAATCTGAATATTTGTTTCTCATGATGAAACTATTAACAGCTTCAGGTAAAAGAGTTTGTCTTCGATGCTGAAAAAGTTAAAATTGCCACCAAAACACCAATGCATTAAAGTTTACAAAAACTTACTATTCAGGCGAAAACATTTTTCTGACCTGTTCATCTTGCTTTTTAGGTCCGCTAATTCCAGTCCTTTTATACAAATCATTCCATAAGGCCATGGCATTTTGCATGTGTTTAATAATACTTTGCTCATCTTCTTGTGGGTTCATCATATAAAGCAACTGCCCCAATTTCTTTTCAGATAGGGCAAGGTTATTTTGAATTTCAATGCTATTTCTGTTGTTGCTAAATATTTCTGCAAAAAGGCTGTTGGCTTTTACTCCGTGTTTATACGCGTTTCCAAAATCCTTTTTAACGGTGTACAAATCCCCTAATATACCATAAGACACGGCGAGGCTGTTTTTCAGGCATTCACTTTTGGGGTTGCTTGTGTTAAGTTCTTTTGTTAAATCATGGCCTTTATAATAACACTCACAAGAAAAATTTAAATTACCCAAATTCTGAAAAATCTCTCCCAATTTTGTATAAGAAATAGCAAGATGGTTTTTTAGGTGTTCGCTGTTAGGATTACTGGCGGTGAGTTCTTTCATTAACTCATGCCCTTTAGTAAAAAACTCGAGCGCCTTTTCCAAATCCCCAAAAGCCTGATAAATTGAACCCAATTTTGAATAGGAAATGGAAAAACTTATTTTTATTTTTTCGCTTTTTGGGTTGCTGGTGCAAAGCTCTTTTGTTAACCCATGGTATTTATTAAAAAACTTAAGTGATTTGTTCAAATCACCCAAATCCTGATAAATTTTCCCAAGTTTTTCATAAGATATGGAAAGGGAGTGTTTTAGCTTCTCGCTTCTGGGGTTGCTGGTGTAAAGTTCTTTTGTTATCTCATGACTTTTAATATAATGTTCAAGAGATTTGTCGAAATCGCCCAGATCCTGATATGTTTTCCCAAGTTTTGAATAAGAAATGGAAAGGCCGTTTTTCAGTCTTTCGCTTTTTGGATTGCTCCTGTAAAGTTCTTCAAATAACTTAACCTCCTGGGTATAGAACTCGAGAGACTTGTCAAAATCACCCAAGGCCTGGTGAATTTCCCCTAGTCTCTCGAAAGAGAACGCAAGGCCATTTTTCAAACTTTCACTTTTCGGATTGATTGAGAAGAATTCTTTTGTTAACTCATGGTATTTAGTATAGTACTTAAGAGATTTGTCGAAATCGCCCAGATCCTGATATATTTCTCCAAGTTTTTCATAAGATATGGTTACGTTGTTCTTCAGGCTTTCGCTTTTAGGATTGTCGCTATAAAGTTGTTTTATAAACTTATGGTGCTTAGTAAAAAACTCAAGGGTATTGTCGAAGTCACCTAAGGCCTGATATATCTCACCTAATTTCCCGTAAGAATTAGCAAGCCTGTTTTTAGTGTCTTCGCTTTTTGGACTGCTAGAATATAATTCTTTTGATAATGAATGGCATTCAGTAAAAAACTCGAGAGATGCATCAAAATCCCCCAAATCCTGATATATTTCCCCCAGTTTTGCATATGAAATAGCGAGGCCATTTTTTACGTTTTTGCTTTTAGGATTGCTGGAATATAACACCTTTGATAACTCATGGCTTTTAATAAAAAACTCAAGAGATGTGTCGAAATCACCTAAATCTTTATAAATTTCTCCAAGTTTTGAATACGACATGGCGAGATTTTCTTTGTCGTTTACCTTTCTTAATCCTTGGTTTGCATATTTAGCCCAATAAAGTGCTTTGTCGAGATTCCCTATTTCTTGGTAGTTATCGGAGAGATTCCAGCCCAAAAATATACTTTCATAATTATGTGATTCAATAGTGTTTAAAAAATGCTCGGCAAAAGGGAGTAATGTTTCTGCTGCAGTTATATTGAGGTTTTGTAAATAATAGCTTAGTAAATCTAGCAGTGGCTTACATTTTTCGGCATCCGGTTTAAGCCTGTTAATAATCACCTCCTGTACAAGGCCATGCATTTTATAGCTTATGCCACCCCTGGCAAGCCAGCCCATTTGATGCAAATCTTCCAGTTTGTCTTCAAATTCATTTTCTTGATCCTTATCAATATTAAATAGCACTTTAAGCATTCCGGGTTCTACTTCTTCAGGAGGAAATACAGCAAAGTACATCAGTATGTGCTGCAATGGCGGGTCAATCTTTTCGGGCTCAAACAGCGAAACCATATAATCTTTAATGGCTGTTTCTTTTTCGCGGTTTGTTAATGCTGCATGTTGTCCGGCACTAATTTTTCGTTGCAATTCAGGGTCAGAAAAACCGGATTGTTTTATTTTTTCGATGGCCGCTACAATGCCGATATGTTTCTTATGGCATGCCTTTGCCAGTTGTTCAATAAACAAAGTGTGGTAGTATATCAGTTTCAATAACTGGTCAAGTTTTTCCACATCAACTTCGTTAGGCCCTTTTTTATAATGGCTAAGAAAAAGTTCACGGGCGTCTCCGGGGCTTAACTCATCAACATTTATCTTAGTAATATCATCAGGGTTTGTGCGCGAAGTAATAATTACTTTCCAACCCAGGCTTTTGATGTTTTGTAGGTTGTTGTTTAAATCCTGCAGATCATTTACATTATCGATAACCAATAGCTTTTGGCCGGGAATATTGGCAAGGTGATGATGTACTACCTGGAATTGCTTTTTAGGATCAACACCTTTTAACTCGATTTTTAAAATAGTTGCAAAGGTATTTAGGAATTCGTTTTTTATTCCGCCAAATACTTTTACCCATGCCAACACGTCGTATGTGCCTGTATACTTTTCGCTGTTTACATAAGCCTGGGCAATGGTTGTTTTGCCAATTCCACCCAAGCCATTTACAAGTACAAGTTCATTTTCTGATGACAAGAGTTTGTATACTTCTTCAAGCTTTGCCTTGCGGCCAATCAGTTTATCAGGTGGTGGAGGGAGGTTAATTTTCCGGATGTTGTCTATCGTTTTGTCCTTGTTGGCTAAAGCATCAAGTTTTTCCTCAATCCTGTCCGTCTGTTTCGAAATCTTAAAGACTTCGGGTTTGTAGTTTTCGTTTACCTCAAGGTCTTTTATATCGGGATCGCAGGAAACTATTTTTTCAAATAGAGTAATGTATTCGTTAAAATCATCATTGGTAAAAGGCAAAATGTTTTTGTCAGCACGAAGTTCGTTCTTTATGGTATCAAGGTCAATGGTCTGTTCCTTGTAAAACCTGAATTCTAACAACTGATCGATAAACTTTTGTGCACCAAAAAACTGGTAGGCCCCTTTGCTGCTTTGGTGTGGGTGGGATTTCTCAAATTTATCGTACACCTCATTAATAAGGCCCTCGAGATGTTGTTTAAATTTCTTTTTCGTTTTAAATTTCGAAACAGCAACATCGGCCAGCTTTCCAAAAAGGTACCCGATCATCCAATCATCAATTGCAAATGCCATATTTTTGGTTTTTAGTCAGTGTGGGTATATTGTAAATAAAGGCTAAATATAATTCTTTTTTGGAAACCTAACAGGTTTTCAAAACCTGTTAGGCGGGGTGTTACAAATTGATTTTCTATAAATTGCACCTTTCTATTTATCTGACGATTAAGATTTATCTAAAAAAATGCCTTATCGTTCCATTTTTATTTCTAATCAGAATGCCAGATGGTGAAAACTCAGTATGAGTTTAGCTATTGTAGTAAAAGGGATTTGTAGGTAGCCCCCAACAACTCAGTATGAGTTGAGCTATCAAGAATTGGGCTCGTTGAATGAGTTAATCATCTATTAATTGCGAAACCCGTACCGGGTTTTTAGTGCTGTCTAGGAAATCAAATACCTACAATAGCGCAACCCGTACCGGGTTGTAAAAAAATATTTTTTGGTTAATAACTTGTAAACCAAGAAGTACATTGTCCGAAGCACCTCAATGAAGAAAATGGTTCGAAGAAGTGAAATTCAGATTTAACACCCCACCTGTTAGGTTTTATTCTGGTAATTTATCTCGCTTAAAGCGTATCATTATCAATAAATACAAACACACCTTGCAATCAATTCACAGAAGGCTAATTTAAAAATTTGGAAAGTTTACTTTTTTTTGAAAAGACTTAACATCCAAAGTAAGATAATGGCAAGAAAAACTAAAATCAAAATTAGGCCCGTAAATAAAATTCTTTAACCTGATCTTCGTTTGGCTATTGAATCACTCAAAAAACAGTTTAATAGCTTGTGTTTTTAGTTATAATTTCACTTTAGCACAGTTATTGATAAAACAACAGGAATCTAAAAAAACATCAACATGCGCACAATGAAAATCCTTGCACCGGCATTGCTTATCCTGGTACTTGCCTTCATATTCACTTCAAATAAACTACCAACGGACACTGACTATGAAAAGGGCTGGAAAAAAGTGGATTCGCTGAACAATCTCCGGCAGCCACAGTCAGCGCTGTTATTGGTAGATGAGATTTATGCTGCTGCAAAATCAGAAAACAATACTCCCCAACTAATTAAAGCCAACCTTTATCGCATTAAGCTGATGGCCGATTTTGAGGAAGACTATCTTGAAAAAGCCATTGTTCAGGTAAACCTGGAAATTAAAACATCATCGTCTCCCGAAAAACAAATTCTACATTCCATTTTGGCAGAGCTTTACTGGCGTTACTACCAAAACAATCGCTACAAAATACTTAACCGCACCACTACCTTTGGATTCGAGCAGGATGACATTAAAACCTGGGATGCCAAAAAATTACTTGATGCCGCTATCGAAAACTTTCAATTGTCGCTGGCTGAACCTAAAGTATTGCAAGCCATCAATATTGAAAAATTCAAAGCCATCCTCATCGAAAAAGAGGATTCGGAAACTTTCAGGCCAACACTTTTTGATTTCCTGGCCTGGCGTGCACTCGACTTTTACAGGAACGATGAATCGGGGCTTACCCAAGCAGCAGGCCGTTTTGAGTTGAACAATGTCTCTTGGTTTACGCCGGCTCGGCGATTTGCTGCCCTGAATGTAGAAAAGCCGGAATTGATTTCCAATGATTATTACGCTGTAAAAGTATTGCAGCAACTGCTTTCCTTTCATTTGAACGATCGCGATCCGCAAGCACTGATTGACGCAGATTTATCCCGCCTGGATTTTGTATATAACAAATCCATACTTTCGGAAAAAGACAGCCTTTATCTATCAGCATTGACAAATATGGAGGAACAATATAGCAGTTCACCTTATTCGACCAATGTGAATTTTGAAATTGCGAAATTCCTTGCGGGACAAGGAGCCAAATACAATCCGCTAGTTTCGGATGATAATAGATGGAAAATTAAAAAAGCTGTTGAGTCCTGCGAAAAAGCCATTAAGGCCTTCCCCAAATCCACCGGTGCAAAAAACTGCCAAAACCTGCTGACATCGATTAAAAAACCAAACATCGATATCACCATCGAAGGGCAGGTTTTACCGGGTGAAGCTTCACTGGCTTTGCTTGAGCGAAGGAATGTTAAGCAGGCCTATTTTCGCGTAATAAAAATGGATTATGTGAAGTTTACAGAAGATTCCTGGCAAAAAAACGCAAAGGAGATGGCGCAGCTTTTGGCCAAAGAAAAACCTCTGCTGGAGTGGGATATTAATCTGCCCGATGAAGGAGACTTTCAGCAACATGCCGCCGAAATAAAAGTTCCTGCCTTGGATAATGGCTTTTATCTTTTACTGGTTTCCAATGGTGAGAAATTTAAAGGTGACGATATGGTCTTTGCCTGGTCGCAATTTTGGGTTACAGGCATCAGCTACTTGAGCCAGCGCAACGACAAATATGGTAATGAGTTTTATGTGCTCGACCGTGAAAAAGGAACTCCATTAGAGGGTGTAATGATAAATGCGTACACGCGTGATTATAATTATCAGGACCGTTCCTATTCGGTTAATTTGTGGAACATCTTTACCAGCGACAAAAACGGTTACTTTAGAATCCCCAATCAGATAGCCAAGCAAAAATCCAAATCCATAAGATTGGAATTTATCAATGGCAATGACCGGCTGATAAGCGGCGACAGGATATTCATTGGCCACACTTCTAGCAAGGAACCAAGGCCTGTAACAAGTACATTCTTTTTCACCGACCGTGCCATTTATCGCCCGGGACAAACGGTGTATTACAAGGCCATTGTCCTTGAAAAGACCGGTGATGAATATAAAATTTTACCTGACCATTCAACAAAGGTTGAGTTTTACGATGTCAATTATCAATTGGTGGGCAGCCAGGAACTGAGCACCAACGAGTACGGTTCGGTGAGTGGTTCGTTTATTGCACCAACAGGTGGATTAAACGGAAAGATGACCATTAAAAATGAATCGGGTAGCGCCGGCATTTTAATTGAAGAATATAAACGGCCGACCTTTGAAGTGCTATTCGACCCGGTGAAGGAAAGCTACAAACTGAATGAAGAAGTTTCGGTAAGTGGCCAGGTGAAAGCCTATGCGGGTAACGCTGTTGACGGAGCGAAAATTAAATACCGGGTGGTCAGAAATGCATATTTCCCCTATCGCTACTTCTACTATTACTGGCCCTTCCCTGCTTCCGCAGAAATGGAAATCACGAATGGCGAAATGATAAGCGACGAAAATGGCCGGTTTACAGTAACATTTAAAGCCATCCCCGACAATGGAATAAATAAGAAATTCAAACCTGCTTTTCAATATACCATCTATGCTACGGTAAGCGATATAAGCGGTGAAACCCAATTGGGTGAAGAGATGGTGGCAGTGGGATACGAAGCCCTTTTCCTGGATGCAAAAATTCCTGAGTTGCTCAATCAAAATGATAAATCCAAATTTGAACTTGAAGCTACAAATCTGAATGGTATAAAGCAGGATGTTATTGTAAATGTTAATATCAGCAAGCTGAAATCACCCGACCATCTGATGGTGGACCGCAAATGGAAAAATCCGGATGAGTTTTTGATTGCAAAAGATGAATTCGAAAATGAATTTCCTAACCGTGTTTATGATGATGAAGACAATCCACAAGAGTGGGAAAAAGAAGCTTCGGTTTTAAATCTACAAATCAATACTGAACAGGATTCAATACTTGCTATTGATGGGCTGGAAAATTGGGAACAGGGTAAATATGTGGTTGAGCTGAAAGCTACCGACATCTATGGAAATGAAGTGAAAAGCGAAAAGTATTTCACTGTATTTAATCCAACAGCTAAAAAACCACCGCTGAACGTTTACAATTGGTTTGTCCCGTTAAAAGTTAAAGGTGAGCCAGGCGAAGAGGCAACTTTCCTAATAGGAACTTCGGCACGAAATATTAAAGCAGTTTATGAGATTCAGCATAAAGGGGAGGTGGTCCACCGCGAATGGATAAAATTAGACAGGGAGCAAAAGCAAATTAGCGTTCCGATTAAAGAAGAATACCGCGGGAATTTTTCGGTGCAATGGGCTTTTGTTAAGGATAACAGGGCATATAAAAATACCTCAGTTATTAAAGTTCCTTATACCAATAAAAAGCTCGACCTGGCTTTTGAAACTTTCCGCAGCGACCTTGAACCGGGAGGTAAGGAAAAATGGACTGTAACCATCCGTGATAAAAATGGAGATAAGTTGGCTGCTGAAATGCTGGCCTCAATGTACGATGCTTCGCTGGATGCTTTTGCCGATCATAGATGGCATTTCGATTTACTAAGCTATTTTAATTCAATCCTTCCATGGGCCGTCAGTAACAATTTCAATTTAAGCCAGGGCAGGACATATTCTTTCAGTTCTGACAAATACACACCCTACCATTTCCAGGAATATGACCAACTCAATTGGTTTGGTTTTGGACGTTATGGAGGCATGAATATGAAAGGCGGACGCGAAGGAATGCGCTATTCGTTGGAGAGTAGTGCTGCGCCCCAACAGGCCAATGTGCAAATGGATGTCGTCGGGGCCACGGACGAGGATGAAACAATGGATATGGTGGCCGATGATGAGCTTGCTTCAGGCGAGGAAATTCAGACTGAAGATGCAAAGAAAGAGAAATCTTTTCCTGAGATGCAGGTTAGGCGCGATTTCAGGGAAACAGCTTTCTTTTATCCAGATTTACAAACCAACGAAAATGGTGATGTCCTTATCAGCTACACATTGCCCGAATCGTTTACACGTTGGAAATTCATGGGCCTGGCATTCAGCAAAGATTTAAAAACCGGTGCCTTGGAACAGGAATTTACAGCCAGCAAAAAGCTGATGGTGATACCTAACACTCCCCGTTTTTTCAGGCAGGGTGACACCTTGTATTTTACTACCAAAGTTGTAAACCTTTCTGATGAAAAATTAGAAGGTTCTGCAAAGTTTGAGGTATTCAATACCATCGATATGAATCCGGTAAATGAAGCGCTTCAATTGCAGGATGTGGTCAAAGCTTTCTCCATCGAAAAAGGTCAAAGTACTTCGGTTAGTTGGAAAATTGTTATTCCCGAAGATTTCAATATTTTGACTTATCAGGTGAAAGCTACAGCTGGCAATTATACCGATGGTGAAGAAAAAACTGTTCCGGTGCTGCCCAACAGAAAATTGGTTACAGAATCGCTACCCCTGCCAATCAACGGTAATGAAACAAAGGATTTTAACTTCGATAAATTATTAAAATCTGATGAAAGCTCAAGCTTAAAAAACTACCGGTTGACACTTGAGTTTGCTTCCAACCCTGCATGGTATGCTGTGCAGGCATTGCCGGTAATTTCGGATGCAAAATACAAAAACACCATTTCTGTCTTTGGAAGCTTTTTTGCCAATAGCATCGCTTTTTACCTGGCTAATTCAGACCCAAAAATCAAGCGGGTATTTGAAAGTTGGAAAAATCAGAGTCCGGAGAGTTTACTTTCTAAGCTTGAGAAAAATCAGGAACTGAAGACTTTGCTGCTGGAACAAACCCCCTGGGTAATGCAGGCACAAAATGAATCGGAGCGAAAGCAGCGTATTGCCCTCTTGTTCGACATCAACAATATGCAAAACCAACTGGATGCTTCCATCCGCATGTTGCAAAAACTACAAACTCCAAACGGAGGTTTTTCGTGGTTCGATGGCATGCCCGACAGCAGGTATATCACACAACGTATTGTTGAAGGCTTTGGTAAACTCGAACACATGGGAATTCTAGATGTTATCGGTGATGACAGGGTTGTTAGGATGATGACCGCAGCAGTCCGTTATCTCGACAATCGTATCCTGGAGGATTATGAGTACATGAAAAAACACGCTAAAAATCTGGAAGAAGACCATATTTCATCTACACAGATTCAATATTTGTATGCGCGGAGTTTCTTTAAATATATCATGATTAACCCACGTTGCGAAGTAGCTTTTAATTATTATAAAATGCAGGCAGGGAAGTACTGGCAGCCCGAAAACCTCTATTTGCAGGGGATGATTGCCCTGGCCCTGCACCGTCATGACGAAACTGAAGTTCCTACTCTGATTATTAAATCGTTGAAGGAACGCTCACTGAACAACGAGGAGATGGGCATGTACTGGCGGCAGGACAATGGCTATTATTGGTATCAGGCATCGGTGGAAACCCAGGCCATGATGATTGAAGTTTTTGATGAAATTGTTAACGACAGCAAATCTGTTGAAAAAATGAAAGTATGGCTACTGAAGCAAAAGCAATCCCAGGACTGGAAAACCAGCCGGGCTACGGTTGAAGCCGTTTATGCCCTTCTGGGAAGGGGGACAAACCTGCTGCAAGGCGATGAATTGGTAAGGATAAAAATTGGCGGAAAACAGATTAGCAAAAAGCAAATGGGCAAGGTTGAAGCCGGAACAGGATACTTTCAAACTTCATGGTCTGGCAACGAAATTGAACCTGAAATGGGAAATATTGAAGTGACAAAATCAGACAAGGGCATTGCCTGGGGCGCCGTTTACTGGCAATATTTCGAAGACCTGGATAAGATTACTTCAGCCGAAACCCCGCTCTCATTAAAGAAGCAACTTTTTGTAGAGCGCAACACAGCCGAAGGGCCGGTAATTGAACCGGTGAATAATGGAGATTTACTGGAAGTTGGAGATAAGATAAAAGTCAGGGTTGAACTGCACGTTGACCGCGACATGGAATACGTGCATATGCAGGATATGCGTGCTTCGGCATTTGAGCCTGTGAATGTGATTTCTGGCTATCGCTACCAGGGAGGCCTGGGTTACTACGAAAGCACCCGCGATGCTTCCACCGATTTCTTTTTCGATTACCTGCGCAAAGGAACTTACGTGTTTGAATACACGCAGCTGGCATCACAAAAAGGTGATTTCTCCAATGGAATCACTACCATTCAGTGTATGTATGCACCGGAGTTTAGCTCACATTCGGAAGGGGTGAGGGTGAAGGTGGAATGAAGTTTAAATCCCAAGTACTGGATTCGATGATGATTAAAAAACAATTTATCCTGTTCATTTTTCTTTTTGCTGCTTTGTCAGGATTCACGCAACGGATGGTCCAGGGAGTGGTAAAAGATAGTTTAACAGGCAAAACACTGTCTGGTGTAAATGTATTTATTCCTGAATTACAAAAAGGAACCTTTACTGACGAAAAAGGGAACTATTTGCTGGAATCGTTGCCTCGGGGTAAATTTCAGGTTCAATTCTCTTTTATAGGATATGAAACCGCTATCCGCAAAATTAGCATCATTGACAATCCTATAACAATGAAAATTAGGCTGGGCCCGGCAGTAATTCATGCCCAGGAGATTGTTATATCGGCCGGACATTTTTCAGCACAGCATGATAATGCGGTGAAAATTGAAACCATAAACCAGGGTGAATTAGAAGAGTCCGGCGATGTAGGCCTGATGAAAAAGCTTTCGGCAATACCTGGTGTTGATGTCATTAGCAAGGGCACTGGAATAACCTCCCCTGTAATCCGTGGGCTTTCCACCTCAAATATTTTAGTCCTCAATAGTGGCGTTCGCATGGAAAACTACCAGTTTTCTGAAAATCATCCCTACCAGCTCGATGAGTTTGGTTTGGAGCGTGTGGAGGTGATCAAAGGTGCTGCATCATTGCTTTATGGTTCTGATGCCACCGGTGGGGTAATGAACTTTATTCGCGAAAAGCCGGCCCCGGTCGGGAAGATTATTGGCGACTTTCAAGCTGCATACAACACCAATACGGATGGCATTAATACAAGCCTGGGTGTTAAGGGAACAAACGAATCATTTTTTTGGGGCATCCGGGCCAGCCAAAAAAACCATGCAGATTATATTGATGGCAACAATCGCTTTGTGCCAAATTCACGTTTTAACCAACAAAGTATTAAAACCTTTACCGGCATCAATACTTCACTTGGGGTGTTTAACCTGTATTATGAATTCAACAAAATGAGACCCGGGCTAACGGTGGGACCATCCATCGCATTGGTTACAGCAAGAGGCAGGAAAAATGAAGTTTGGTACCAGGATTTGGTTAACCACCTGCTTTCTTCAAAAAATACTTTTTTCCTTAGGCATTGGAAACTCGAAGCTAATCTCAGTTATCAGTATAATATCCGCAAGTTAATGACTTCACCTGATGATGAAAATTTCACCAATGTAGATATGAATCTTCAAACTTTGAATTGGGAATTCCGGGCAAAGTATCAATTGTCAGAAGATCATGATATTATCCTCGGATGGAATGGAATGGCACAGCAAAACCGCAACAAGGAAGCTCCATCACATGTGTTGCCCGATTACAAAATTAATGATCAATCTTTATTGGCTTTATATAGTGGAAACATTAGCCAGAGGTTGTTTGTGCAGGCAGGGTTAAGATTCGAATACCGTCAAATTAAGGTGCCGGAACAGGAAAGTGGTGGCGGACATTCACATGACGAAGAACCGGGACATGATGAGGAAGAAATCCTACCAATACTAAATCGCAATTACGGGAATATGAGTGCATCGTTTGGGGGCACTTACAATTTGAGTGAGGCCCTTCTGTTTCGAGTTAATCTGGCATCAGCCTATCGCACACCAAGTATTGCTGAGCTTACCCAGGATGGACAACACGGTGCACGTTATGAAGTAGGAAACAGGAATCTTGAATCGCAAAGAAACTATGAGGCCGATATGAGTGTGCATTACCACTCAGGAATGTTAATGTTCGATCTGGCCGCGTTTTATAATCATATAAACAACTACATTTTTCTTTCTTCCACTCCCGACTCAACTGACGATGGAGCACCCATTTACCGCTATCAGCAAAGTAATGCAAACCTAATGGGTTTTGAAGGTTCGGCGGAAGTACAGCCCAGGGAATGGTTGCAATTTAGTGCAGGCTATGCCTATTTACGAGCCAAACAAGAGGATGGGCAAAACCTGCCTATGATACCACAGAATAAATTATTGGCTTCGGCAATGTTTTCAAAAGAGGGGGAACAATGGTATCGTAAAGTATTTGTTCGGCTTGGTGCTGAATATGCTTTTAAACAAAACCACCCTTCACAATTTGAAACCACAACCCCTTCATATTGGTTGTTGAATGCCGGTTTAGGAGCAAATCTTATGTTTGGGAAGCAAGTGATAGAGTTGATGTTAAACTTGAATAACATCCTTGATATAGCATATCTCGATCATTTATCAACACTTGAAGGAACCGGCTTTTATAACATTGGCCGAAACCTGAAAGTAGCGATAAAAATTCCCATTGGGA
>Ga0208900_1000503_pt1 | contig 24480 bp, 22 predicted proteins | sample AntAceMetag02UKK_FD_184763 | JGI IMG/M metagenome (GOLD analysis project Ga0208900, IMG submission 184763) | Saline lake microbial communities from Ace Lake, Antarctica - Antarctic Ace Lake Metagenome 02UKK (SPAdes) (version 2) | ecosystem: Environmental > Aquatic > Non-marine Saline and... | reverse complement strand
AACAAATTAAACTACTTATGTTTGATATAGCTAAAGAAAACGATTTTGAATTAATTAAAACAGAAGTTGATCAAAATCATATACATTTATTGATAAGTTATAATCCAACACAATCTATATTGGATATTGTTCGATTTTTAAAACAAATTTCCACTTATAGAATCTGGCGACAAGAAGACAATCATTTGTATTTACAAAAGCATTTTTGGAAAGAGAAAACTTTTTGGAGTGATGGGTATTTTGCTTGTAGTATAGGCAACGTAAGTAAGGAAACAATTGAAAAATACATCCAAAGTCAAGGTTAAACCGATGGCTTACATCCCCTACCCTAAAGGGATAGGGGTTTTACGCCATTTTTATAAAAGTAAAAACAGGCAAAATTACAAGGAGCGCCTGCAACCCCTAAGCAACAAGCGTGTGGTGTTTATTTTTGATGAATGCCATCGTTCTCAATTTGGGGAGAACCATAAGGCAATTAAGGCGTTCTTGCCCAATGCCCAGCTATTCGGCTTCACCGGCACGCCGATCTTTGAGACCAACGCCAGTTATAAGCAAATTGAGGGGCAGGAAGCCTCATTTAAAACCACCGAGGATCTTTTCCAAAAACGGCTGCACGCCTACACCATCACCCACGCCATTGAAGACCGCAATGTGCTGCGTTTCCATATCGACTATTTCAAGGGGGAGGGCAATGTAAAACCAAAGGCTGGCGACACGTTGTCCCAGCAAGCGGTGGTGGAAGCTATCCTTAAAAAACACCATGCCGCCACCGCAGGACAAAAGTTCAATGCCATTCTCGCCACAGCCTCAATCAACCATGCCATTGAGTATCATCGACTATTCAAGGAAATTCAGGCCGGACGACAAGCAGAAGATGACAGTGTTTTGCCCCTGAACATCGCCTGTGTCTTTTCTCCCCCGGCCGAAGGCAACAAGGATGTGCAGCAGTTACAGGAAGATCTACCCCAGGAAAGGACAGACAATGAAGAAGAGCCCAATCAAAAGAAAGAAGCACTTAAAGCCATCATAGCCGATTATAATGAAAGCTATAACACCAACCACAATATCAATAACTTTGATCTCTATTATCAGGATGTGCAAAAACGCATCAAGGATCAGCAATACCCAAACAGCGACCTGCCGCACAGCCAAAAGATAGATATCATCATTGTGGTGGATATGCTGCTCACCGGTTTTGATTCCAAATACCTCAACACCCTGTATGTGGATAAAAACCTGAAATACCACAGTTTAATTCAGGCATTCTCACGCACGAATCGCGTACTCAATGACACCAAGCCCTATGGCAATGTGCTTGAGTTTCGGGGTCAGGACAGTGCCGTTGATGAAGCCATTGCCCTGTTCTCCGGTGAAGATGTCCAGCGTTCCAAAGAGATCTGGCTGGTGGATGCCGCACCCAAAGTCATCGACCAACTGAAAAAGGCAGTCAGCACCCTGAATGAATTCATGCAATCCCAGGGCCTGGACTGCGCACCGGAACAGGTGATCAACCTTAAAGGAGATGAAGCACGGGCCCAATTTGTTAATTCATTCAAGGAAGTGCAACGCTTAAAAACTCAGCTTGATCAATACACCGACCTGACCCCGGAAGACAGCAGCAAAATTGAACAGGTTATACCCGAAGATCAATTGCTTGCCTTTCGCGGGGTATATCTTGACACCGCCCAGAAGCTGAAAGCCCAGCAAGACAAGGGTGGAGATGATTCCGACCCCGTACAGCAGCTTGATTTTGAATTTGTCCTCTTTGTCTCCGCCGTGATTGATTACGACTACATCATGGGGCTGATCTCCCGCTATAGTCAAGGCACACCCAAAAAACAGAAGATGACCCGCGAGCAACTCATAGGCCTGCTCTCCTCCACCGCCAATTTTATGGATGAGCGTGCAGAGATGATTGCCTATATTGACACTCTGAAGGTAGGCGAAGGTCTGAGCGAGAAAGCCATACGCGAGGGCTATGAAGCCTTTAAGGCTGAAAAATTTACCGAACAATTGGCGCAAACCTCCCAAAAGCATGGACTGGAAAGCCAGGCACTGGAAGCCTTTGTGGACGGCATCATGGATCGTATGATTTTTGACGGCGAACAATTAAGCGATCTGCTCGCTCCCCAGGACCTGGGTTGGAAAGAGCGCACCAAAAAAGAACTGGCACTGATGGATGACCTGATGCCGCTGCTTAAAAAACTCGCCCAGGGGCGTGATATTTCGGGATTGGCAGCCTATGAATGATAAAATTCAGCAAGACTGTTTGCGTAAGCTATATTGTCGGATACGTTACTCTAATAAATTTGCTGCTGGCAGACTTTATGTAAAATCGGTGCTGTTCCACCCAACGATTGACAAGGAGGTATAATCGGATGTCAAACGACCTTATTCACATGATGACAGAGACCTTTGAAGGCCATGCCCAGGAAACTGAAAACTGCATTGAGTACTGGCTGGCACGAGATTTACAGCATTTGCTGGGCTATGCAGAATGGCGTAATTTCCTTAATGTCGTTACTAAGGCAAAAACGGCTTGTGAGGTGTCAGGTCATGTCATCAGAGACCATTTTGTTGATATCAACAAAATGCTTGAACTCGGTTCCGGCAGTAGGCGGGAAATCAGCGACATCATCCTGACACGCTATGCCTGACAACCTGGCGTGAATGAATATGCTGCTGCATGGGGTGAAGGATTCGGAGTTTGAGATTCATCACGGTGATTCACTGCTCAACGACTGGGATATTCTGGGTGAAGAAAATCCTGCCAAAAAACAGCATTTTGATGCTGTGGTTGCCAATCCCCCTTTCAGCTACCGGTGGCAACCAAGTGATGCATTGGGGGAGGATTTTCGTTTTAAAAATTACGGGCTGGCTCCCAAATCTGCCGCGGACTTTGCTTTTTTACTGCACGGCTTTCATTTTCTCGCCAAAGAGGGCACCATGGCCATCATCCTGCCCCATGGCGTGCTGTTCCGTGGCGGGGCCGAGGCAAAAATCAGACGTAAACTTTTAAAAGATGGCAATATTGACACGGTGATTGGCCTGCCCGCCAAGTTGTTTTTTTCCACCGGCATTCCGGTTTGTATTCTGGTATTAAAAAAGTGCAAAAAACCTGATGATGTGCTGTTTATAAATGCCAGTGAGTATTTTGAGAAAGGTAAACGCCAAAACCTGTTATTGCCGGAGCAATAGAAAAAATTGTGGATACCTACCAACACCGCAAAGAGGAAAAACGCTATTCTCGTTGCGTCTCCATGGAAGAGATTGAAAAGAACGATTACAACCTGAATATATCTCGTTATATCAGCACAGCCAAGCCAGAGAAAATAATTAAACTTGATGAAGTCTATAAAAAAATGGTTGATTTAGAGAAAGAGATAACAATGGCCAAGAATAAACATAATGAATATCTCAAAGAGCTTGGATTACCTTTATTGCCTTAGTCTTAAAAACAGGTGTTGTCAGAATCCTGGGCAATCAAAAAAATTCGGAGGCATACTTGGATGAATGAACGGTTAGTCATATCAACAATTAATTTAAAAAAATTTAAAAATTTGAAATTTGCCCCGAATGGACTGAAACTGAACGATCTCAACATTCTGATAGGCCCAAACGGGTCGGGAAAAAGCAATCTATTAAGTATTATAAATTTTATAAGCCAGGCAACACTCCAGGGGAAGGATCAATCTTCCGATCTTTCGGAGTTTGAAAGAGCCGTTATAGAACTGGGAGATAGCATGATTATTGACGGCACCCTTGATCTCCCGGATATCCTCAGTATTGAGTGTGAGTTTGCCTGTCTTCACAATCCAGATACAGTGTATTCCCTTGTACTTGACATATTGGTTAAAGGAAGAGCAGGTCTCTCACCTGTCATTAAACGTGAAATTCTTTCCCAGCCTGATGTGAAAAAGGATAAAGAGCACCCTTTTTATTTTTACAAGGCACATGATTTGGAGAGCGGAAAAGGCGTTGTGTCGGCATACAACTTACCACCGGGAGGTCAAACACATTTTGAGGAGCTGGAATCCATACCGGCCAACAAGTTGCTTTTTTCAACCATTCCAGAACTGCTTGAAAAAACGTCCCTTTCTCCAGAACAAACCCCTGTTTATGAAATTCGCAGAAAGCTTGCAGATACCATCTCTGGTTGGCGGTTCTACAACGCCAACGAAATGAACCTCAAAGAAATTCGTGAATCAGAACCTAAAATTACTGGCCATACTGAAACCTATCTTTTGCCGTCAGGAAAAAATTTGCCCTCAGTTTTTGACAGTTTATGCCAGTTTGATTTCACCTTTGAAGAAATTATCAATCAGGAATTGAGAAAAATTCTTCCCGCTTCAAGGAAAATCAGAGCGGTTCGATCCGGCCGGTTAAGGCTCATGATAGAGTGGCACCTTGAAGGTATAACCAATGGCCTTCATTTAAGCGATATGTCAGACGGTACGGTTCGAATGCTATGCTGGGCGTTGATTTTGTTGTCCCCTAAACCGCCAACCCTGATTGTCCTTGATGAACCCGAAGTCGGGCTTCACCCGGCATGGATGAAAACTCTGGCCCAATGGATAATAACTGCCTCACAAAAAGCCCAGGTTATTATCAGCACTCATAGCCCCGACCTTCTGGATCATTTCACCGACCAGTATCAAAATGTTGTTTGCTTTAATACCGAAGGCAGAAATCATTTTAGCCCCAGAACATTACCCGAACACCTCCTGAAAGAGAAGCTGAAAGAGGAGTGGGAGTTAGGAGATTTGTACCGGGTTGGCGATCCGGCAGTTGGGGGGTGGCCGTGGTAATCTGGGTGTTTGCAGGGGGAGCATAGAAGGGAATGGACTTTCTCAGCGAATCTTCGTGATCCGTGATGAAGATAATGCATATCATGCCTTTGAGAATAAATGTACGCATATGGGCCGCCGTCTGGATCCAGGGGATAAGCCCGGTTCAGTCAAATGCTGTAGCGTATCAGGCTCAATCTTCGATTTTTCCGGTAAACCCGTTGGTGGCGCTGCAAAGCATTCAGTAAAAACATTTCCCACTCAATTAATAGATAATCATCTGGAAATTGATCTGGGAAACAACTAAAAGGCCAGTGCTTGATGGAACTGTAAAAAATCGGTTCAGAAAAATTTCAATGCATAATATATGGGCCTGTTGATTTAGTCGGTTTTTGAAAAATAAACACACAATATATTGATATCTGGCAATTTAAAATCCAGCATACTGTATCTGCAATCCAGCGATCTATACTAAATCAACAGGGTCATATATGGGGTAGGGAATGCGCCCGATTATTTCCCTCCTTATTCGGTATTTTTACAATACCGAAGAAAGTCCATTGAATAACACCATCAATGATTTTGTGAAATTCCTTGCTGTAATTGATAATGGTGGGATTCAACTATTTTAAAAAAAGCTTGACTCTTTGGAACAGGTTGAATAATAGTACGAATATTATATATGCTAAATGAGGATTAGATGATGAACCGATATTTTTACTTTTTTATATTTATGTTTACTTTTTTTGGCGGCTTTTATTTTACAAAGTCTGCTGATGGGGAGTGTACGTAAAATATCGGAAGATATATTGTGAATACAAACCATGGGCGGACTGAGAATTCAGTGAATCCATGGTTTTTTTTATTTTAGGGGCTGTGGGTTTATACCTTCAGCCCCTTTTTTTAGGCGGGCTTGGGATGGTGTGGCTTCTGTTTTTCCTGGGTCTGGATGTTAAGAGATGTGCGTTGTTCGGCAATTTGGGTCTGCTTTAGGGGCTGCTTTAAAGGTGCCTGATTTCAGTTGCTGTCCTGGCTTTTTGGTTTTACTTCACATTTTAGTGTCCTTTGGTAACTCTTTAATGGCTTTTTACTCTTTTGGGGGAGTGATACCCTAAAAATTGGAATTATCAATTTTTATAAGTGTGAGCGGTCAATGAAGATGAGCGTATTTTTAGTAAATACTTAAATTAAGGAGATTGTTCAAATGGTGTTGCGAAAAACCACAATCGTTGTTCTGGTGATGTTGATGTGTCTCTCCCCGGCGATCCTGCTGGCCAAAACCGTGTATAAGGTGGGGGGGATATTTTCCTCAACGGGAAGGGCCTCCTTTCTGGGGGATCCAGAAAAGAAAACCATGGAGATGATGGTTGAGAAAATCAATGCCGCCGGTGGCATTGACGGTCACATGCTCGAAGCCGTGATCTATGATTCCGAAGGTGATCCTGCCAAGGCTGTGAGTGCCGTGAATAAGCTGATCCACAAGGATAAAGTCCTTGCCATTATCGGGCCTTCAACCACCCCCACCACCTTGGCCATTGTAAATTTTGTGGAGCGTGCCCAGGTGCCCCTCATTAGCTGTGCTGCCGGGGTGAAAATCACCTCTCCGGTGAAACCCTGGGTATTTAAAACAGCCCAGAGTGATCTTCTGGCCGTGGCAGCGGTGTATAAACACATCCAGGCCCAGGGTATTAAAAAAATCGGTATTATCACCGTGTCCAATTCCTTTGGCGAGAGTGGTAAAGCACAATTGCTGGCCCAGGCCGCAGATTTTGGCATTGAGGTGGTAAAGGCGGAAAGTTTTGGTGCCAAGGATACGGATACCACGGCCCAGCTAACCAAGATTAAATCTGCTGCCCCCGAGGCCATTGTGTGCTGGGGTACCAATCCCGGGCCTGCAGTGGTGGCGAAAAATGTAAAGCAGCTTAAACTTGATATGCCCCTTTACCAGAGCCATGGCGTGGCCTCACCGAAATTCATTGAGCTTGCCGGTGATGCCGCCGAAGGCATTATTCTTCCCACGGGAAAAATTCTTGTCACCGGACTTCTGGCAGACGAGGATGTTCAGAAGAAAATTCTGGAAGGCTATCAGGCTGATTACAAAGCCAAATATAAAGGAAATGTTTCCGGGTTTGGCGGATATGCCTTTGATGCGGTTAACATCCTTGCCAAGGCCTTAAAGGGCAGTGGTGGCGATAAAACTAAAATTCGCCAGGCCCTGGAATCCATGAAAAATCATGTGGGTGCCACGGGTGAATTTAATTTTTCTGCCCAGGATCACAATGGGCTTTCTCCTGATGCCTTTGTCATGGTGGAGATCAAGGGTGGTACCTGGACGTTGATTCAATAAAATCAAATCTTTAATTGTTGATCATTGGCCCCTGATTGTTGCAATCACGGGGCCAATGGTTTATTAAAACGTGATACTCACGTTTTTTATGAAAAATAGACAGGAAACGCTATGCAGGAGATCATTCAGTATCTTTTTTCAGGTATTACCACCGGAGCCATCTATGCGGTGATTGCTGTGGGGCTCTCCATGCTCTACAGCTCCACGGAGTTGATCAACTTTGCCCATGGTGAATTTGTCATGGTGGGTGCCATGGCCATTGTGACCCTGTGGGTTCATATGGCCCTGCCTCTTCCTGTGGCCTTTATCGGGGCTGTGGCCCTGGGCTGCTGCATGGGACTTTTGTTTGAACGTTTTGCCATCCGCACCGCCAAAAATCCCCAGCCCATTGTGCTGGTGATCATCACCGTGGGTGCCTCCATCTTTTTAAGGGGGGTGGCCATGATTGTGTGGGGCAAAGATCCCTTCAGCGTTCCCTCTTTTTCCAGTCACGAATCCATAGAAATCGCAGGGGCTGCTCTGCTGCCCCAGAGTATCTGGATTGTGGGGGCTGCGGTTTTGCTTGCCGGAGGCATCCATTTTTTCCTTAAAAAAACCCTGACAGGCAAAGCCATGGTGGCCTGTGCCGTCAATAAAAAGGCGGCCTGGCTCACGGGAATTCCATCGGAGAAAATGGGGATACTGGCCTTTGCCATCAGCACGGGAAGTGGTGCCGTTGCCGGTATATTTATCGCGCCCATCACCATGAGCAGCTACGACATGGGCACCATGCTGGGCCTCAAGGGGTTTTGTGCCGCCATGATCGGTGGCCTTGGCAGTTTATGGGGAGCGTTTGCCGGTGGTATTTTGTTAGGGGTTCTGGAATCTCTGGGGGCGGGATTGATCTCTTCGGGCTTAAAGGATGCCATCGCCTTTATTCTGCTATTGTTAATTCTTTACATCTGTCCCGGGGGACTGTTTTCGGCAAAAGAGGCAAAACGATTTTAAATTATGGATGATAATAGAAAAAAGAACTTGGTTGAAAATGCGATTTTCCTTTTGATCATCCTGGGATGCGGGGTGATGGTGGAAAATACCTATTACCTTCAGATTATGACCTTTATCGGTATTAATACGCTGCTGGCATTGGGTTTGAACATGCTCATGGGATATGCAGGGCAGGTGTCTCTGGGGCATGCGGCGTTTTACGGCATCGGCGCTTACACCACCGCTATTCTTTCCGGGACATATGGCATTTCTCCCTGGCTGGCCCTGGTGTGTGCCGTGGCCTGTGCCGTATTCATAGCCTTTATTGTGGGTCTGCCCACCTTAAAACTTTCGGGTTATTATCTGGGTATGGGCACATTGGGATTTGGCATGATCGTCAATATCGTGTTCCGGGAGTGGAGTACAGTCACCGGTGGCTCTTCGGGCTTTGTGGGTATTCCCATGCTGGAGCTGGGCTCCATCTCTTTTGTGTCCGGCAAAAATTATTTTTTTTTAGTGTGGATGGTGGTGCTGGTGGCCATTATTTTGTGCCGCAGGATTCTATCCTCCCGTATGGGAAGGGCCTTACGTTCCATCCATGATGGAGAGAATGCCTCCCTTGCCGTGGGGGTGAACACCCATTTTTTAAAGTTGCAAATTTTCATGTTCAGTGCCGCCCTGGGAGCGGTTGCAGGTTTTTTATATGCCCATTTCGTCATGTTCATCAGCCCGGGATCATTTGGTTTCATGGTGTCAGTGAAGATGGTCACCATGGTGGTCATAGGGGGCATGGCAAGTGTCTGGGGTGCACTTCTGGGGGCATCTCTTCTGACCCTTCTTCCCGAGGTTCTCCACAGTTTTGCCGAGTATGAAATGATTATCTTTGGGTTGATTCTCATGGGGGTCATGATTTTCATGCCCCAGGGACTTACCCGGGGGTTGCTGGACATATATGAGCATTCAAGACAAAAAAATAAAAAACATGGAAACTGATATGATAAAAGAGCCTGCCCAGGGGAATTTAAGCTTGCCCGGTGATGACTCTTCTGGAGATAACTCCCGAGGTCATGGCATGTTAGAGGTGCGCGGTCTGACCAAAATGTTTGGTGGCGTGACAGCCCAGGACAATATCTCCTTTTCCATTGAACCGGGGATTGTGTGTGGTCTCATCGGGCCCAATGGTGCGGGAAAAACCACTTTGTTTAATTTGATCACAGGCATTTACAAGCCAGACTATGGTGAGGTGCTGTTCAATGGAAAACCCACTCGTAAAATGGCCGTGCATCAATTGGTCAGGGCGGGCATTGCCCGCACGTTTCAACATGTGGAGCTGTTTGGTTCCATGACTTTGCTGGAAAATGTGCTGGTGGGGATGCATGTGAGAACAAAAAGTGGTTTCTGGGGGGCAGTTACCCGTCTGCCATGGGTCATGAAAGAAGAACGCAAGGGCCGGGAAAAGGCCCTTGAGTTACTCGAATTCACCGGATTGGGTGATTATGCCCATCGACCGGCCGGAGATCTTCCCGTGGGACGTCAAAAAATGGCAGAAATTGCAAGAGCACTGGCCTCGGAGCCCAAGTTATTGCTGTTGGATGAGCCGGCTGCCGGGTTGAATGCCGTGGAAACCGAAGCCTTGGGCCGACTGATTCAACGGGTTAAAAAAAGGGAAGTTACCATGATGTTAGTGGAACACGACATGAGCCTTGCCATGGGGATTTCCGATAAAGTCATTGTCCTTGACCGGGGAAAGAAACTGGCCGAAGGCACCCCCCGGGAGGTACAAAATAATCAAGAGGTGATGGAGGCTTATCTGGGGCAGGGCTAAAACCAATCAAGAATTTTTTTCATTAAATTACACATTTAATTGTGTGGCTTGTAATATCTCAATAAGCCCGGGTATTCAGGATTCATCTTAAAGACCACACACTGTTTAAAGGGTAAACAGTTTTGGTCATCGCAAGTTATTGAGAACTTACTGTGGCTTGATCCCTATCACTACACGTAATATTAGTTGTTTACAAAAACAAAACTCAACAAAAGCCAGATTCTGGTTACGGAAATTATGCTGAGAATAAAAAACTTAAAATGCAGCTACGGCAGTATCGTGGCCGTACATGGGGTCAGCCTTTCAGTTAAAGAGGGGGAGTTGATCTCCATCATCGGTGCCAATGGCGCAGGTAAAAGCACATTGCTGCTGGCCATTTGTGGCCTTTTAAAAACCTGGGAGGGAGAAATCATTTTCCAGGACAGAGACCTTAAGGGCATGTCCCCCCCGGCCATTGTCCGGGCCGGTATCAGCATGGTTCCCGAAGGACGGCAGATTTTTTCCCCTTTAAGTGTCATGGATAACCTTAAAATGGGGGCTTATACCATGTACCGAAAAGGGTTGAAAGCCCAGGTGACAGAAGATCTTAACATGGTCATGGAGATGTTTCCCATCCTCCGGGAACGGGCAGATCAATTGGCAGGCACCTTATCCGGTGGAGAACAGCAGATGCTGGCCATTGGCAGGGCATTGATGGCAAGGCCCCGTCTCCTGGTGCTGGATGAACCCTCCATGGGTCTGGCTCCCAAGATTGTGGAGATGATTTTCGGGGTGATTACCACATTGCAAAGCCAGGGGGTTACCATCCTTCTGGTGGAGCAGAATGCCCGGGCGGCCCTGAAAATTTCCCATCGCGGGTATGTGCTGGAGACCGGCAAAATGGTGCTTCAGGGAAGCGCGGATGAGCTGTTGGTGGATGACGATGTCAAACGGGCCTATCTGGGCCGGGATTATGGTGATTTTTATGACGGGAGGGATGCGTGATGCTGGATGTAAGTGTTGAAGAAAAAGATCAGCTTAAACTGGAGCGATTACAGAGCACCTTGAACCGGGCATGTAAGAATGTTCCTTTTCATCGTAACCGGTTCCTGGAAAGAGATCTTCTTCCCCAGGATATTGTCTCTTTAAAGGATCTTGAAAAATTGCCTTTCATGGATCGAACCCATTTGGGAACCCATTATCCCTATGGGTTATTTGCCGTGCCTCTAAGGGACATTGTGCGGATTCACACGGCCCCGGGCACCGGTGCCAGCCCTTCCATCAGCGGATATACCCGAACCGATCTTTTGATCTGGAGAAAATTGGTGGCCAGAAGTTTTGAAGCGGCCGGGGTTACCAGTCTGGATATCATCCAGATCCACCTGCCCCCCGGGCTTGCCAACTGGGGCCGGGACTACAAAGATGGCGGCGAGTTCATGGGGGCCGGGGTGATTCCCAACTCCCCCCTTTCCCTGAACAAAACCCTCATGGTACTAAGGGATTATAAAACCACCACCCTTGTCACCACCCCGGCCTTTGCCCAGCAGCTCATGGATCACATGTTTGACCAGGAACGCAACCCCAACGAGCTAAATTTGAAACGCCTGATTCTGGTGGGGGAACCTGTGGAGGGAAAAATGGTGATGGATCTGGAAGAAAGACTCCATGTGGACGTGTGGCTAAACTATGGCCTGAGCGAAATTCCAGGACCGGCCATTGCCCATGAATGCCGCAGCCATTGTGATACCCATTCCTGTGGCAGCCACTGCGGGTTGCACATCAATGATGATCACATTTTACCCGAGATTATTGACCCTGACACGGGTATGCCTGTTCCCATGGGGGAAAAGGGAGAACTGGTTTTGACAACCCTGTCGGCCAGAGCCTTTCCCCTGATCCGCTTTCGTACGGGCGACATGGCCCGGTTTGTTGCCGAACCCTGTGGATGCACCTCTCCTTTGATGAAGCTGGAGTGGTTAAAGGAGCGGGCCGACAATATGATCATTATCTCCGGGATCAAGGTGTCCCTGGATCAGGTAAAAGACTACCTCCACGATGCCTTGGCGGTGCCGTGCCCCGACTGTAGCGTGGCGCGTATTCGGCAGGGGGGAACCGAAATCATGGAGATTTCCCTGGTCATGGATGATGTGCTTTTTTCCGATGAAATTAAAGAATTAGAAACATTAATGGCTCGCACAGAAGATGCCCTGGCCGAGCAGGTGGGGGTACCCATTAAGATCCGTCTGGTTCAAAAACGGGTTTGATGGAATCTGGGAAGTAAGTAAGTACCCGGGCATATATTCTTCAAGATAAAACCCATAAATATCAATGATATATGGCTGTAGAATACCAAAAAAACATATGTGTGGGTACTTACCTGAAGAATGTGCGATTCCTTTTTTTAAAGGGGGACAGATTTTCAAATCTGTCCCCACCTCCGCTCCCATTTTTTTAGACCTACAATGACTTAATACTATCCACTATAAAGGGGGTACACCGGACTCCAACACTCTGTTTTTTTATCCAGATGCGGGCCATTGAAATGGATTCCCCATCAATATTGGTAATATTGGCAAGTTCTTCGGCAAAGGCAACATCCTTAATATTAAATTCATAATAAAAGGTGTTGGGAGTAAAGGGATCTGCAATGAGAATAAGCTTTGTCTTGTTATTGGGGTGTTTTTTTGGAGAACCGGAAAAAGGGATGTGGTTGTGCTTATCCACATTTTGGGGTTTCTGGTAGGTCTGAATTTCAAATTTTTCTTTTAGCTCAACAAAATTAGCAATAGCCATAATATTCCTCCTCAAATCCAATCTGAAAATTAATGCCTCCATTATATAACTGCCACGGGCAGACCGCATTCTGACCTCGGCCTACCCACAACGAAGCATGAAAGAATATTAGACATATCTACTCTTTCATATAACGGGGATGTTCTGCCGGACACAACGAATATTGGGTCGTAGACGCGGAGCCAAATGGCATTATGCCGCCCCCCCCCCCCGACGGGCAATGGGCCCGGCCGGAACCGTAGACGGCACAATTGGCCGGTTCCTATTACCCATCGGGGGGGGCTCTGCTGAGGTTGCCCGGAAGTTTTATTTTCTAATAAAAACATACATGGCTGTAAGACCAGCCACAACGAAAAATGAAAGTCTTTTAATTACAGCACTTTGCTGAGACTTTCTTATAAAAAAACAGACAACAATACAAAAAAAGTGCATCTTCCTGGGACGCATTCCCATTTTTCCAGTTGAAGATTCAACTCTTTGATTTATGAACTTAGCGCCCTATCTGGCGGACTTTTTATAACCTACTGATTTAATAATTGATAAAATGTAAATCCCTATACTATTAAATCAGATATTACCTGTGGAGCCAAATCCCCCCTCTCCCCGTGCGGTGTCGGACAATTTTTCGGATACCACCACATGGGGCTTCAATACCGGCATAATAACCATCTGGGCAATTTTCATCCCGGCGGTGATGTGAAATGTTTTTTTTGAGTGATTGATCAATATAACACCGATCTCACCTCTATACCCTTGATCAATGGTGCCAGGAGTGTTCAATACGGTGATACCGTTTTTGTATGCCAGCCCGCTGCGGGGGCGAATCTGCGCCTCTGTATGTTCCGGCAACGCAATTTTTATTCCGGTTTTAACCAGTTTAAACTCCCCCGGCTCCAGGGTCAGGATATCCACGGAAAAAAGATCCAGTCCGGAATCATCTTCATGGGCGTACCGGGGAATGATGGCATCTTTTGTGGTTCTGGTAATCTTCAGTATTGGTTTGTTCATAAAATACTCCAGGAAAAATAAAAGCCTGACCCCGTTTTGCTATCGTCGAGTTTCAGGAAATGGGCTATCGAATAAAGTTGGTCATGACTTTGGCAGGTGGTGCCGGTGCTGGGATCTCTTTCTTTCCCACTTCCATTACCTTCATTAACCAGGCCATGTTTCGGCCCAGCACTTCCATGATCTGTTTGCCCTCTCCATCCTGCTCCATTTCACCGGGATTCATTCCATGGGCGACATTCCAATAGTTGGAATTGGGCATCATCATCTCAGAATAAATGATATAGTGATTGAGTTCATCCATGGTGGGAATACCACCGGATCGACGCACCGCAGCCACAGATGCACCGACCTTGTGACGGTACAGACTCTTGTTGGTGGTGGCCACAAAAAAAGCCCGATCCAAAAAAGATTTCATGGTGCCTGCCACACCGGAAAAATGCACCGGAGATCCCAGCAGGATACCATCTGCGTGTATTATTTTCTGGATCCATTCATTGACGGGATCATCCTCAATAACGCATCTCTGGTTCTGTTTTTTTGCACAGGTACCACAGGCCAGACATCCCCGGATTTTTTCCTTTCCCACCTGGATAAGCTCCGTTTCTATCCCCTGTTTTTCAATCTCTCCCAATACGGTGTTAAGACAGCCTGCCGTATTTCCCTTTTTCCGTGGACTACCGTTAAAAGCAACGACTTTCATAATATTCTCCCTGATTTTTTTGGATTTGATCACATCTTTTGCCATTGGCCACAATGGGTGAGCCAATGGTATCAGGCTACAGTTATGATCAAAATCTTTTTTTGTTTTTTTAAATCTGCCCCCACCGGAAACTCCTGAAAAAAAATGCCCAAAATGAAAAAATTATTTCGGACTCTTTCCAAGTTTTCTGTTGATGATTCATTTAATGTAATGATCCTGGTGCCCGGAGCATCTTCACATGATCCCTTTGAAGAAAGGAGAGTAATCATTCCAGGTGCCCCGGTCAACCCGGGATGATTTTGAGCAGCTTCATCCCCGTATTGAGTGTATCCTTTTTAGATTAACGCTGGTCAATAACTCGGCTCTAAGTCATTTTTATATGAAAATGAAGTGTCCAAGCACCCTCAGCAGAGCCCCCTCCGATGGGTAATAGGAACCGGCCAATTGGGCTGTCTAACAGTCCCGGGCCGGGCCCATTGCCCGTCGGAGGGGGCGGCATGATATCATTTTTAATATTCGTTGTGTCCAGCAGGACATGCCCGTTATTAGAAAATAAAACTTCTGGGCAACCTCAGCAGAGCCGCCCCCCGAGGGGCAATAGGAACCGGCCAATTGGGCCGTCTAACGGTTCCGGGCCGGGCCCATTGGCGGCATAATACCATTTTCAATATTCGTTGTGTCCTACAGGACATGCCCGTTTATATGAAAGTCTCAGCAAAGTGCTAAAATTAAAGGACTTTCGTTTTTCGTTGTGGCTGGTTTTACAGCCATGTATGTTATAGGAATTGAAAGGGGAGAATACTGCAAAAAGGGTACACTCCCCGTATTTGGACATTTATTGAAGCTGAAATCCCTTAATATGCTCAATGAGATGTTGAAATCTTGCCAGGGCCAGATTGCGACGCTTAAGGTAAATATTGATGTGATCATTTAAGATATCCATTTCCGGAAACAACTCCACAAGGCTTCCCTCTTCCAGCTCCCGCAACACCGTATACCGGGGAACAAATCCCACCCCCATGTTGCTAAGGGCTGCGTTGATCATGCCCCGGACATGGTTAATCCGGGTGACCCTGTCAAAAATCACCTCTTGGTTCAGGGGCAGCGCATGAATAAAATTACGCCACCAGGTAAGTTCGTGATCCTGGGAAAAAATATTACAATGAGCCAGATCCCCTGGCGTGGTGATGTGGTGCCTGTCTATGTACCGGGGAGAGGCAATCACCGCATACTCCTCTCGGAATAAAACGATGCTTTCAAGATCCGGTCGAACATGGGGCTTACAGTCAATGATCAGATCCAGCTCATCATCCAGAAGGGGTTGAATCAGGGTGTGACTCAAGGTAAAATCAACGTGGATATCCGGATGGGTTTCAAAAAAAATTTCCATGCCTTTGAGTACCACGCTCACCCCGAATTCCACGGTGGAACCCATACGGATCAGTTCTGGATATTTTTTTGTTTTCATGAGCAGATCCTGGGTTTTTTCCACCTCAGAGAAAATTTTCTGACAGCTTTTGAATAAAATTTTCCCTTCACTTGTCAGAGCAAAAGCTTTTCGTTTTTTTTCCACCAGGGTGAGGGTCAGGCTCTCCTCCAGGGTTTTGATGGCATGGCTCACGGCGGACTGGGTCACAAACCGCTTTTGTGCACACTTGGAATAACTTTTCATCTGGGCCAGTATATAAAAGGTGTTCAACTTATTTAAATCCATGACATAGTTCTCCCATCGAACAATAGGGCAATGGCATAATGCAGGCTCCTTTGCTTCGCGATGTTTCGGCCAGGGCTGCCATCGGGGCTCCGCTGTCGGTATTTTGTATAACTGCCATGGGCAGACTGTCTTCTGGCTTCGGCCTGCCCACAACGAGGCGTAAAAGAATATTAGAGATGTCTACTCTTTCCTATAAAAACATACATGGCTGTAAGACCAGCCACAACTAAAAATGAAAGTTTTTTAATTACAGCACGTTGCTGATACTTTCTTATAAAAAACCACCACGGGTGGATCTTATTTTGACCTTGGTTCACCCACAACGAATAATGCAAAAGTAAGTTGTGTGAACACCCACACCCACACCCAGCACCCAGTACCCAGTACCCAGTACCCAGTACCTGCTTTTTCATATAAAACGCCTTATCATTAATATAATTCATCTTCAATATGAATATTATGAATTTTACTTATATAATTTTTATGGGTATAAGTAAACCATCAAAGAGAATTATCGCCATCAACCAAACCCAAGGAGGTCGCCATGTCCAACGCCATTTACCAGATCGCAAAACCGGAAACTGCAAAAATCCTTTCCTATCTGCCAGGAAGCGACGAAAAAAAACGCATTAAAGAACGCATTGCACAGATGAAGTCGGCTCCCATTGACATTCCGCTGATCATCAATGGGAAAGAGGTCAGAACGGGGCGCACCGGAACATGTATTATACCTCACAATCATTCCCACGTACTGGCCACCTATCACATGGCAGGCCCCAAAGAGATGGAAATGGCCATTGAGGCGGCCCTTGAAGCCAAAAAAACATGGGAATCCACCCCCTGGGAACATCGTCTGGCTGTTTTTCTCAAAGCCGCAGAACTCATTGAGGGCCCCTGGCGGGAAATTCTCAATGCCGCCACCATGCTTGGGCAGGGCAAAAGCGTTTACGAGTCAGACGCAGAGGCCTCATGTGAACTCATGGATTTTTTCCGGTTTGGCAGCTATTTTGTAAAACAGATCATAGAAGAGCAGCCCAAGGCCGTGCAGGGAATATTTAATCGCATGGAATATCGTCCCTTGGAGGGATTTGTCCTTGCCGTCACCCCCTTTAATTTTACGGCCATTGGGGGGAATTTGCCATCGGCTCCGGCCATGTCTGGAAACACCGCCATCTGGAAACCGGCCTCCACGGCTGTTTTTTCCAATTACTATGTAATGAAACTGTTGATGGAAGCCGGATTGCCAGATGGAGTCATTAACTTTGTTCCGGGCCCTGGCAGCGTGATCGGCCCCATTGCCATGGATCATCCCATGCTGGCTGGCATCCATTTCACGGGGTCTACAGCCACCTTTAATAACATGTGGCGCACGGTGGCCGGAAATATGGAAAAATATCGCAACTATCCCAGAATCGTGGGGGAAACCGGGGGAAAAGATTTTCTCTTTGCCCATGCCTCTGCAGATGTTGATGCGGTGGTTCATGCCATCATCGCCGGGGCCTTCTCCTACCAGGGACAGAAATGTTCAGCCACTTCCAGGGTCTACCTTCCCCAGAGTATCTGGGAAGCGGTCAAAAAGGGATTGATTGAAGAAACAAAAGATCTCAAACCCGGAAATGTGGAAGATTTTACCAATTACATGGGCGCTGTTATTGATCAGACATCCTTTGATAAGATCAAATCCTACCTTGATGTGGCTGAGAAATCGCCGGAAGGCGAAATTATCATTGGGGGAACGTGCAACGATGAAATTGGTTATTTTGTTGACCCCACGGTGATCGTCACCACTAATCCCCACTTTAAAACCATGGAAGAAGAAATTTTTGGTCCAGTGGTGACCATCTACGTATATGCCGACAAAGACTTTGAATCGGCCCTGGATCTGTGCGAATCCACCTCCATCTATGCCCTCACCGGTGCCATTTTTGCCCGGGATCGTCTGGTTATTACAGCGCTGGAAAAACGATTGACCTACGCTGCCGGCAATTTTTATATTAATGATAAAACAACAGGGGCCTATGTGGGGCTTCAGCCTTTTGGCGGTTCCAGGGCCTCGGGAACCAACGAAAAGGCGGGCAGCAAGCACAATATATCCAGATGGATGATTCCCCGAAGCATTAAAGAGAATTATAATCCTCCCAAGGATTATAGACTCCCCCTGATGCAGGAATCCTGAAGCTAAAAATCAGGCTACAATTCTCGGCATCCTTCAAAAGTACTTTACAGTTTCTTAAATCATTCCCATTTGTGGGGGCTTTTCCCAAAAGACTGTAAAGTATTTTTGGGGTCATATGAAGGATGACCAGATTTACATTGAAAAACAGAATTTTTTTACTTTTTAAAAACTGAGGAAAAAAAGGAGACACAGCCCCCTTGCGAGGGCATGTGGATCATGCGGGAATGGAGAGAGTAAAGGCTGTACCCCGGCCTTTTTCACTGCTTACGCTCACCTTACCATGGTGGTATTGGACAATGTGCTTGACAATGGCAAGCCCTAAGCCCGTCCCCCCTTCATTGCGGGTTCTTGCCTTATCCACCCGGTAAAAGCGGTTAAAAATTTTGGGCAGATGGGCCGACTCAATGCCATGGCCATTGTCTTTAATTACAATTTCAATCCCTTGGTCTTTTTTAATGACCTGTATATTTATATTTGTTTCATGGGGCGTGTATTTAACGGCATTGTCCAGAAGATTTAAAACGGCCTGTTCCATGAGAAGGGGATCCACCGGCGCACAAAGATTTTCGGGACAATCAACGCTAATGGTCATTTGTTTTTCTTTTGCCTGGGCATGACAGGTATGCACAGCGCCCTGTATCAATGTGGCAATGTCCTGATCCTCAAATTCAACGTCGATTCCCTGGAGCCGTTCAATCCGGGATAATGCCAGAAGGTCATTGATAAGCACCACCATGCGGTTAACATTTTTCTCAATGATTTTTAAAAAATTATCACATGCTTCAGGATCATTGCGGGTCATCATTTCTTGCAAGGTTTCAATAAAGCCTTTTATTGCCGTGAGCGGCGTCTGGAGTTCATGGGAGACATTGGCGGCAAAATCCTTGTGCATGGTTTCAAGGCGCCGCAATCGTGTAATATCATGGAAAATAATCAAGGTTCCCATGCGAATATTTTTGGCATCGTAAAGGGCTGTGGAATGGATGTTTAAAATCAAATCCCCATTTCCTGACAGCGCGATATCCACTTCCACGGGTTCATGGGTGGCCAACGCCTGCTGGATGAATTCCTCCAGGGCCATGTTTCTGACAATTTCCAATATATATCGGGCCTTGAGATTGGAGACGGAAAACCCGAATACCCTTGCAGCCGCGGCATTTATGGTGATGATACGTTCCTCATTGTCAATGGCAATCACCCCTTCTTGCATGCTCGAATGAACGGCCTCAAGCTCCATGGTGCGGCTTTTAAGACTTGTAATTTTTTCATCAAGACTTTCTGCCATGTGGTTCATGGTCAGGGCAAGTTCAGACAGCTCTTCAGCGTCTGGGATGGCAAGCCGTGCCTCCAGGTTTCCCCTGGCAAATGACAAGGCGTTTTTTTTCATCTGTTCAACGGGGCGGGTAATTCTCCGGGAGACAAATAAACTGGCAATGGCCGCCGCCATAATCGTAAAAAACAGGGCAATAAAAACATTGTTTCGGACGGCTTTTATTTTTTCGTCAATGCTGGAGATGGAAACTGCGGTTCGAACAACGGCAATCACCCGTTGATCTGCCATCACGGGAAGCGCGATGTACATCATGGTCTGGTTCAGTGTGGCACTGTACCGGATGGAGATTCCCTTTTTGCGTTTTAATGCCGTCATGATTTCAGGTCGTTTCATATGATTTTCCATACTCATGGTCTCACCAAAAGAATCACCGATAAGCCTTCCCGAAGGAAGCATCACAGTTACACGTGTGCCTGTTGACCCACCAATTTTCTTGCACTGTGCATCAATGTAACCGATGCGGTCGTGATTCTCGCCCAGGAGATCGGCAAATTGAAGTTGCAGCAATTTTGTCTGGATGGTCAGCTCTTTTTCAGAATTTTCCAGAAAAATTGTTTTAAAGTAATTGCTGGACCAGGAGGTTACGGCCAGGAGCGATAACACGGTGATCACCAGGAATGCCGGGAAAATCTGCCAGATAAGTTTTTTTTTCTTGTTCTTGTTCATAATGTTGTTTGGAGTTCCGTTAAAGGTGTGGAATACAATAACTTGCTCTTGCTATTTGGTAGTAAGTATTCAGCTTGATATTGTAAAATATCAATAAGTTCGGGTATTTAGTATCCATTTTGAATTCCACCCGGCGTTTAAAGGGCTAAACAGGCTTTACCACCCTGGGTTATTGAGAACTTACTTGGTACTTGGTGATGGAGAACAGTAAATATTCGGGTTGATGATGTAACTGTTTGGCAAGTACCCCATATTCGTTTGTTTGGCGACTGCGTAGCATACGAATGCTAAGGTGAGCAGGCCAAAATAAGCGAATATGGGGTGCTGGACGAATATTTACGGAGAACTATTCCCGGAAGCGATATCCAACGCCCCGGACGGTTTCAATGAGAGCGGCATGGGTTTTTAATTTTTTCCGCAATCCCACAATGATCACATCCACACTTCTTTCCGTGACCGCATAATTGTCCCCATGGATGGCATCAACGATTTGATTCCGGGTGAACACCCACCCTTTTTTGTTTGCCAGAAAAGAGAGCAGTTCAAATTCCGAAACCGTTAGATCCATCACCTCTCCCATGAGGGTGATCACATGACGTTTTCTGTCAATGATCAGATCGCCTTCCTGTTTGATATCCGGTGCATCCATGGTATCTTTTTTGCGACGACGCAGGATGGCCCGGATTCTTGCGATGAGGACTTTGGGACTGAAGGGTTTGGAGATGTAATCATTTGCCCCCAGTTCCAGGCCTGTAACAATATCGCTCTCTTCTCCCTTGGCCGTGAGCATGACAATGGGCAGCTCATGGGCGCTGGCTTGACTTCTCAGGTGTCGGGTGACTTCAAGACCATCAATTCCCGGAAGCATCAGATCCAGTACAATGAGATCCGGCTGGGAACGGGTGGCTATTTGAATGGCCTCCTCGCCCGTCTTTGCCGTCAAGATGACATATCCTTCATGGGTTAAATTATATTTGATCAGTTCCAGGATGTCTTCTTCATCATCCACAACCAAAATTGTTTCTTTTGCCATTTTGTCTCTTCCTGTTTTTACCCCGAGTTTCTTTTCACGTATGCCGAATAATTTCCCCTTCAATGAGATAGATCACCTCTTCGGCAATATTGGTGCTGTGATCCCCGATACGCTCCAAGTGCCTTGAAATCAGGTACATGTTAATTATTTCACTTACCATTTCCGGATGTTTCTGGATATCTCTTTTCATGGAATCATAGGCTTCATTTCTCATGAGATTGACCTCTTTATCCATATCCCGGACATCATAGGCCATGTCCACGTTCCAGCGCACCAGGGCATCCAGGCTCAATTTCAACATTTTGGATGCCTGGTTGGCCATGGCGGTATAGTCATATTTGAACTTGTAAGGATCATGGGAAGAGGTTTCAAAGCGCCGGGCAATGTTGGCCGCATAATCGGCGATTCTCTCCAGATCATTGTTAATTTTAATCACCGCCACCAGAAACCGTAAATCCGTGGCAACGGGCTGGTACAAGGCCAGAATCTTCAGGCACTCTTCTTCCACTTCGATTTCCCGCTGGTCAATCTCAAAATCCGTGTCAATGATTTTCCGGGCCAGTTGGGCATCCGTGGTTTTAATGGCATACATGGCCTGTTGAAGGCGATCTTCCACCATGGCCCCAAGGGACAAAAGTTCTTTCTTGATTTTTTCTATTTCGTTCTGCAGGTGCCCTGCCATGGATTTTTCTCCTTAAGTGAATTTTTAACTCGGTGATCCGGTTTTTTTATCTTCACAATTCCTGAGAGGGATCCGGTGTGTATTATCAATCAACTCTCAGTAAATATTCGGCTTAGTAATGTAACTGTTTGGCCATTGCCCCATATTTGTTTTTTTATATGAAAAAGTAGCCTCCAAGGTTACCTCAGCAGAGCCCCCCCCGATGGGCAATAGGAACCGGCCAATTGGCCCATTGCCCGTCGGGGGGGGGCTGCATGATATCATTTTCAACCGAATCGTCCGGTTATGTAGTCTTCAGTCTGTTTCAATTCCGGTTTTGTGAACAGGGTATCGGTATCATTGACCTCTATTAATTTGCCCATGTAAAAAAAGGCCGTGCGGTCAGACACCCTGGCCGCTTGCTGCATGTTATGGGTGACAATGATAATGGTCAATTTTGAAGAAAGCTCGGTTATCAGGGCTTCAATTTTCTGGGTGGCAATGGGATCAAGGGCCGAGGCGGGTTCATCCATCAAAAGCACTTCAGGGTCCACGGCCAGGGCCCGGGCAATGCACAATCGCTGCTGTTGTCCCCCGGAAAGCCCCAGGGCCGATTCATTGAGCCTGTCCTTTACCTCATCCCAAATGGCCGCCTGTTTCAGGCTTTTTTCCACAACTTGGGTTATTTTTGCCTTATCCCGTACCCCATTTACCTTTAGACCATAGGCAATGTTTTCAAAGATGGATTTTGGAAAGGGATTGGGTTTTTGAAACACCATGCCCACCCGTCGTCTCAGATTCACCACATCAATGGCCGGATCATAGATATCCATGTCATCCAGCAGGGCGTTACCCTTTACACGGGTTCCGGAAATAAGATCATTCATGCGGTTCAGACATCGAAGATAGGTGCTTTTCCCACAGCCTGACGGACCAATGAGGGCCGTCACTCGTTTTTCAAGAAAATCCAAGGAAATATGATCTATTGCCTGGAATTTACCGTAAAAGAAATCCAGATCCCGGGTGTGCATTTTAATATTGTTTTCCATGGCCTATATCCTTAACTTTTTTCTCATTTTTGATCTTATGATAATGGCGGCCAGATTCATGCTTAAAATCAGCAGAATCAATACCAGTGCTGTTCCATATTGAAGGGGTCGGGTGGCTTCAATGTTTGTGCCTGCGGTGGCCAGCACGTAAATATGATAGGGCAGTGCCATGACTTCATCCAGGATGGAACCGGGAAGATCCGGGGTGAAAAACACCGCCCCGGTGTACATGATGGGTGCGGTCTCTCCGGCGGCCCGGCTGATCCCCAAAATGGAGCCGGTGATAATGCCGGGGAAGGCCATGGGAAGAACGATTCTCCGAATGGTCTGCCACCGGGTGGCACCCATGGCAAGGGAGGCTTCCCGGTAGGTGTTTGGAACCGTTTTCAAAGCCTCCTCCGATGCGCCGATGATCACCGGCAGGGTCATGATCCCCAAGGTCAAGCCTCCGGCGGCCACGGACACCCCCATGTTTAGCACAATGCAGAAAAAGGCCAGGCCAAACAGTCCAAAGACAATGGAGGGCACCCCGGCCAGGTTGTTGATCCCCAGACGAATGAGACGGACCATTTTGCCCTGGGTGGCGTATTCGTTGAGATAAATGGCCGATGCCACCCCAATGGGTAAGGCCACAAGGATGGTGATAAGGCAAAGAGAAATGGTTCCCACGATACAGGGAAGGATGCCCCCTTGTGTCATGGATTCCCGGGGGGCCTGGGAGATAAATTCCCATGAAATGGCCCGCCACCCCCGGGATACAATAAAATAGACCATCACCGCCAGGGCGCCACTATTGATCCAGGCTGCCATCTTGATGAGGGTGAACCACAATTTTTGTAGAAAGAGTCGTTTTCTCATGATTTTTATATGAAAGTCCCGGCAAACTAAGGTGCAATACAAAGATTAAGAACGTAGGGGCAGAATCTATTTTTGCCCTGTGTTGTGGGCAAAGTAAGAGAGCTTTTCAATATTCGTTGGCCGTTATAAAGATGCCTCTCCCACCTGTCGAAATCTGTGGGAAATAAAATCAGCCATCAGATTAAACAGGAACGTAAAGATAAATAGAACAATACCAATGGCAAAAAGCGCATGGTAATGCTCCCCACCAAAGGGGGCTTCGGCCATTTCTGCAGCAATGCTCGCTGGCAACGGACGCACCGGGTCAAAGATGGACCCCGGTATCATGGCAGCCCCGCCAGCGGCCATGAGCACCACCATGGTCTCCCCCACGGCCCGGGACAATCCAAGGATCACAGCTGTGCAGATTCCGGACAAAGAGGCCGGGATAATCACCTTGAAAATGGTTTCAAAATGGGTGGCCCCCAGGGCAAAGGAGGCCTCTTTCAATGCCGTGGGCACGGAAAAAATGGCGTCTTCTGAAATGGTGCAGATGGTGGGAATGGCCATGAATGCCAGCATCAGGGAGGCATTGAACATATTCAA
>Ga0208900_1000502_pt1 | contig 24540 bp, 40 predicted proteins | sample AntAceMetag02UKK_FD_184763 | JGI IMG/M metagenome (GOLD analysis project Ga0208900, IMG submission 184763) | Saline lake microbial communities from Ace Lake, Antarctica - Antarctic Ace Lake Metagenome 02UKK (SPAdes) (version 2) | ecosystem: Environmental > Aquatic > Non-marine Saline and... | reverse complement strand
ATTTAAAACTGAGCACTCTTTAAATGTATGTGATAAACTAAGAACAGTGCTTGGCAATGCAGTATCGGGAACGCTTAGTAGATTTCCGCAACCATTGAACCCAGAAGATAATGATGTCAACCCTAACTCAGAACCAAACGCTAATACCCTTGTAAGATAATTACGAACATCCCAATTAGAAGCACCAAACGCAGGTAATCCAGCTCCAGACTTGCTTATTTTGCAGATATATTTACCATTAGCACTATAAGCGTGACTACAAGTATCTCCTGTAGAATAAACATCATCATCACCAATATCACCAGCATCACCAAAAGCAACATATACACCAAATGCACCACCTAAAGGTAATATGACTTCACCAGTTCCACCAGTACCAACATCTGTTACGGTGAACTCTAATATCATTGATTTGGATGCTTCGATGTTACCACCCAAAACAGCAGGAAACGAAGGCTTAGACAGTCCAAGCCCTAGCCCTGTTCTCATACTATACCTTACCCATTATAAATGCGAAGGATAGGTCAACACTTACGCCTGTATCGTTGGCAATAGTTAGGGTCTCACCTGACATACCTGCTACCGGATATGGATAACCGGCAAGGATTAAATAATCCGCTGACCCTATTTCAAAATGAAGGTCAGAGTTGCTGATCATAAGTTCCCACGCACCTGCTGGAATTATTAAATCTATATCTGCACCATCTGCGATTGCATCCCCGCTTTTAATTGTCGTAGTTGGTGTAGCATCTTCTATTTGAAATGTTGATCCTACTGGAACGATTAGGTTGTTCTGGTCAGTAGGTAATGCCGATTGATTTTGTGAATTACTCATTATATACTCCTGTTATTTTAGTAAGACATCAAATGTTACATAGATGTCATAAGTTGTCGATGCTGTTAATGATGATAGGTCAATACTTGTCATTTCATAAGTTGCACCACCGAATATTGCAGATGTGAACCCAACGACCGCAGACTTATCCTCTCCAGATTTAGTTACACTCACCCTTTTGATCACGGTTACATGTAATGAATTACTCGGGATATAATAGCTCGCACTGCCTAGCCCGATATATGCAAATAAATCAGTGTTAGCAATATCCATAGTTGTTACTGCACCCCCTAAAATCTTACTTAATGCGAAAGAATAAGGTCTTTTTGTCATGCTCGTTGACGCAAGTTTGGCATCTATTTGAGACTGTAAATCACTTGTTACATCATTAAGATAACTTAGTTTAGCTGGAGTTATTGAGTTAGCATCCGCCCCTGCGATTACATTCAAATCTGCCGTTGACCCAGTGAACCCATCAACTAAGTTTAACTCAGTAGCGGTTGAAGTTACTGAGTGCAATTTATCAAGGTCAGTCTCAATCACATCAGAACCGACCATGTCAATTCTAAAGTTAGCTTTAGTTATTTGTTTGGTATTCGAGTCAGTAGCATCAACTACCAAGACGGTGTCTGCATCTTCCAATGTTGTTATTGCGTTTAGTGCCGAAGCGTTTTTGTCGTCAACTGCCATATTTTAGTCCTTTGTTGAGTTAAATGTTAAGTAATAATCAGTTCCATCTTCCGTCACGATAAGGTTATAATCATCACCTGTATCTGTAACAGTTCCGTTTTGTGTCGTAATATCAATATTAGTTGAAAGGCTACTAAGTAGTTCTTTGCTCGTGAATGTTAATGCGTATGTTTGACCGATTGATATATTTGCAATATCTTCAGGTGCGATATCAGAATCGAGGAAGACATCGAAAAACGTATTGCTAACCATAGTTGGGTCATAGCGTGGGAATATTGAGAATGTTGTTTCTTCATTGCCAGCGATCCTGGTTGCATTGACCTCAGTCAAGAATCTAAACATCTCTGTTGACTCTGCTGTGGTGGTAATAATCACATTAGCAGAGATAACAGCCCTATACCCCTTTAAATTGCGAACCTGCTTGCCTGTATTGGTTTGATAGGAGTAGTTAAATATAGGTGAGTATCTAATTTTCGCAGTTGAATAAGTAAAGTCAATACCCCCACCTGTCCCCCAAATCCTAATTCCCCCGAAGTTATCTAATGCTTGAAAGCTCATAATTTATCCTTATCCATTTGTGTAACCATTGCCATATAAAGTTAGCTTATATAATCCATTATAATAGTCAATGCCAAATATTCTATAATTTATACCATTCAGACTAACAACTTGATTTAGCTGGAAAGGTGCTATCGTGCCTATATTTAATTCTATCATGATATTATATAGGTCTGCGACTTGTGTTTGATAGAAATCAGTTAATATGAGTTCAAAATCTACATTCTCAAGGTTAGGGACAACAATCGAAAGGCTACTGTTAACAGCCAAGTCAAGACCCCTGACAGAATAAGCAGAATCAGATACATCAATAGGCGTCCCAACATTAGGTATAAGCGACCTATTAATCGTAGTGAATGTATTTGCCCCACTATAAACTATATAGTTATCAGTTGAAACGGTAATATCCCTTAGCAATGTTTTGAGCGTGGATTTTCCTTCTTTCAGTGTTGTTGATGTAAAATTAGCTGTACCCGTAACAGATATATATGCGTCTCTTCTTAAATATACTGCCATAGGTGGCATATTTTGACCCAATACTGAGTCGGCAAAACTTAGTACTATTTCAACACCCCCGCTTGTTATTGAATACGAAGAGCTTGAACTTGTATCATATATACTCCACTCGAGAAAAGCGGGGTCATTTCCTAATGTGAGCCAGTCCATCTGAGCCTTTATCGGCTCAACCCCATAATCTTCTTCCCCTCCAAATCTTTCCGTCCAAATTGTTTCAGAACGATATGTTGGATTATTGGTGTCAATGTCTATATAAACTATGGAACCAGAAGTTTCACTATACATCCCAGAGAACCCACCCAGCGGCGAGATAAACGGGACTTCGCTTAATACTCCGTAAGCATATTTCCACATTACCAGCCTATATGTTGCCTGCTCCAATGGCGAAGGGAACCAACTTCCGTCTAATGTTGTTCGTATTTCATTTATGATATAGATATATACTACATTTGGGGAGACCTCTTTAATCGAATAATGCGTTACCATTGTAGGATATTCAGTAATAGGTTTTAAATTAAACGAAAGGAAACTATCATTCAACACTAAATTCCCAACCTCTATTGTACTTGAAATTGAGCTGTTAAATGTGAATGACGCGCGTGTTAGAGGATAACCCGCTTCTGGAATTTGGTTCATTCTGAATAGCTCGTACATACCCGACTGATCTGCGACTGTTTCAATTAAATGTTGGAAGGAATGCCGTTGGTTAGGTAAATCTGGTTGTACGATTATTGTTGCGGGAATGTTATCCAGTGAGGAGAATATACTTATAGCTCCGACATCATCAACTTCAATTTCCCTCTCGCCAAGCCAATCAATAAGAACGCCTAACATATCCGTAATTGTAAATGTGTAGGTATCTGTTGCTGGAAAGTATTTAAAGCTATTCCGATTGATTGCACCGTCAATGTATATTTGGTCATTATCATCATAAATCAAGACTCTGATAAATAGATATTTAGATAACTTAGAATTTAACGGAGTAGGTGATGTCACCCCATAACTGGCAAGCACTGGTGAATTTATACTAACATCGCTAACAGTTATCTGCCGTGCTTCCTGCTCCGTATAGGTAACGCCATCTAATCTTAAACTATCGAAGCTTGTTATTTGAAATAATTCAGTTTCAACAAAAAACTCAGAATTACCATCCCAAAAAGGGTCGTATTGAGGACTCACTATTTTAAGTAACATTATAGAGTTGACCTTTGCAGATTGCCAAACTGGTTCTCTCGTGCCATTTGCACTGGGTTCATAGCTACTTGACCGTTACCACCGTTGTTATTGCCAAGCGTGGTGTTAATCTGCTCTAATAGATTGTTTGTAGTGTCCATATTAATCGTATTACCACCACCGTTAAAGCCCTTCCCACCTAATCCATCAGAAAGCCCGAACAATCCAGCGAATAAGCCAGCACCAACGCCACCCGTGCCTGGTGCAAGGATATTAGCTAAAATCGTGAGCAGTCCAGAAGTGATTAAATCGTTCAACATCTTGTTGATTGCTGTCTTAAAGTTATCAACTAAGGCATTGCCGAGCTGTTTGAATACACCCTCCATTTCTCCAGATATGGCACTTGACCAGTCGAATGTTAGGGTCAGTGTGTCTTGGAGGAAGTCCTGCCAAGCCTGATTCATAGCACCCAATCTTGTATGGAAAAGTTCCATCTCCTCTTCTGTAAAAAATTCGGGTCCAGGGGAATCGTCAACAAGCCCGTTTGCCATTTGCTGATCTAGCATTTCCATCCTTTCCCGATATTGGTCAATCATCCTTTCATTGCCAGCTGCTTCCCACTCCATCTTAATATTTATTTTCTTCCCCTCATTAGCTTTATACATATCTTCAATATGTTGCGTAAAATCAGCAGTTTGCTTTGCCAAATCTGCGATAACTTTTGCCGCATCCTTTTTTTTCTTCTCGTCTTCTTTCTGTGCTTTTATAAGTTTATTAATCGCAGCGATTCTTTTATTGTATGACCCCACACTGCTGTCAATTGCTGTATGTTCACTCTCATAATCTTTAATCAGAAGTCTTAATAGTGGATGCCACCTTAAAACGGTGTTGAGCTTTTCCTTTTGTGCTTCTTTTGTTATATCTATAGAATCTCTCTCAGAAATTGCCAATATACGCATTATCTCTGATTTATATACTTCGTAATTGAGTTCATCCTCAGATAACCCTTTCATTTCTTTCGCTAAAGCGATTGTTGAACTTGTGATATTATTAAGCCCGTTGAGAGCCTCTGTCTGATCAAGAAAAAGTTTGCCCAAGCCACCAAGCATAATTGTGAACCCAAGCCCTACTTCTTCTTTTAAATCGCTTGCTGAGTCTTTCCATCTCTTCATCTCGCCAGACCTTGACTTCGCCATTGATTCAGATAATCCACCAAACTTCTCTTCTAACAATCCAAGAGCAAAAGCACCCTTCTCAGCTGATGTCATTAATGCCAGTTGTTCATTATTCGTAGTTTTTAGCTCTGGAATATAACGACCTAACATTGTAATATCACCTATTATGGCTTGACCTACAAGCCGAGCCGCAGTCTTTACATCAAATAATCCAGAGGATGCCACATCAAGCGTGAGTGCCAGATTTGCATTAGCCTTTTCATAGCTCCCAGTTAGAGCTATTAACTTCTGCAGCGCATCTGCACTCTCTGTGTCGCCATATCCTGCGTTCTTTTGCAGCCACTTTAGATTTTCTTCAATTTCTCTTGATAAGGATTTATAGCTTGCCCCCGTTAAGTCAATCTGAGCCGCAAGTCTTTGCATCACCTTATCCTGTTCAAGACTTGCTGTTATTGATGAACCGATAAATCTCAACCCCTGTTGTATCCCTACCAACCCAATGCCCATCTTAATCAGTGATTTGGTAGCACTGCCAATCTTACTATTGAATGTTCCCATTTGCTTTGTCGCAGTTTTAGCACCTTTAACTGTTACTTCAACTTGTAGCTTATCTTTAGTAGTTGCCATTATCTTTTAACCTTATTCCTCTCAGCCGATGCCTTTCTCGCATCTGACTTTCTTTTGCCCTCTAAAAGACCATTACTGGCTATATTAACGAGGTTGTGCCAAACTGCGGGTCTTTTCATTATGTCTAACTCACCCATCAATACACCACCGTTATTGCAATCTTGGGCGTATCCAAGTGCAATCCGATTGCATGTGAGTATTCTAGGCTTATTTCTTGCCTTGTCGCAAGTCTCGTTCTGCTCGCAGAATTGGCAAAATAGGTCAGTTTCATATATTAGTTTATCCTGTGTATTTTGAATTGCATCAACACCGTTGAGTTCATATTGCGTACTGCAAACTAACTCGACGGCTGATCTAAGTTTTTTTCGATACCATCATCACCCTTAGAGCTATTCGCAACTTCCAAAACCTTCATCATTATAGCATCCTGAATTTCACCGTCTAAGGTTCTGAAACTATCATAGGTAATTGGTAAGTCAAACATCCAAGAGATAACTAAAGTCGGTAGCACCTTGTCAAATGGAAATCCAACACTTTCAAGAGCAATCTTGCCATAGCCAGACCACTCGTAAATATCCATCATACACGGGTTCCGAATTTCCGCAATTTCAACATCTTCAACCATTACCTTGTTTCTCAGCTTAGGCTGTCCATCCATATAACAGCTTTTGATTTTATCACTCATATTCTACTCCTTTATCCTATGCGTGGGGGGTTAATTCACAGAGAAATGCGAATACTTCATCTGTATCGTCTCTGTTAGAACCGCCCTCGATATTCAGCGTGGTTGTTATTATGTTATTGTTATCGGGAGCGTCTGTTGTCGTGACTACCTTACCTTTTAAAGTAATAGCCCACTCATCACCGTCACCGTTCGTCAGTGTTAAAGTAAACTCTTTCGCCGTATCATCTAATATCAAAGCGTCAAACTCTGAATAATCAGTAGCTAACTTTTGCAATGTTACATCGAGCATAACGGTTGTGCCGATTACTAAGTCCTGCAACTTCGATGCTGAGTTCTTATGATTGATACTATCATCAGCAAAGATATTTGTAATAGTTAGCGTAAAGTTTAACGGTGAGTTTATAGCTGTCGTATGTGAACCACCTGTGAACGCAAACGACGCATAATTGAAACAGTTATCGGTTAGGATAGTCGGGGCATCCCCGGTGAATGTCTCGGGTCCCCTCTTTTTAACTGATTTAGCCCGATAGTTAGCAGTGTATTTGATAAGTCCACCACTTTCTCCAGTGATAACAAGGCTTTCCATCGTTGACCCTAATGCAACATTACAAGCAGTTGCCTCGTAGTCGGGTATCATCTCATAGATTGCTGAAGACGATATGGCGACATTGGTTGTGCCGTTCCATCCCTGGACATCTCTAATACGATATTCCTTCCCTGCTGTGATACCGTCCAGAAATGAGCTTAAAAGAACCTGGTTAAGCAATATATTGTCTTCATAATGCAAATTACCTTCAAGCACCACCGTCCCACCCGTGTTGCCTGCAACTGTGGAATTAAGCTCGTTTGCCAAGCCTTTCCGTCTTATCCCTGTTTCTATCTTCTCAACAAAACCCTCCATTGTGGTTGATAATGCTCTTGATATTAGGGATGCACCTGCGAGTTGTCCGCCCCCGTATACTGTTTCAAACCCCATTTTTGTCTCGCCACGATTAGTTATAGTAGCCATTAGATTAACTCCTCATATATTACTTTAAATGTTATTTGTGAAATTGTCATATCTCCGTATGTTCCTGCCGCCGCATAATCATCTGAGATGCCGTCAGTTCCGTTATATATGGTATAATCTGAAACATTACAAGCTGTATTGCTTATACTTGGATCAGATAATATTGCTGATTTAATTAATGTTTGATACTGTCTTCTTACTTTAGCCCTTAGATAGTTGTCCTTCTGATAAATATAGCATTGTATGAATACTTCATTTTTAACTGTACCGGCACTGTTGACCCCTTCAAGGCTCTCCTCTCGGATTAATACAGCAGGTAAGCGTTGACCCAATAGGTTAGTTGAGTCAAGAGAATATTCGTCAACATATAAGAATGTAGGTATAGCTGTAAAGGTTGCTACCATTGCGTCAATTATAGGTTGTAATTTATCTGTCATTGGTATTTAATCGCCTTTTTAATCATTGCGGAATATTTCTTTATCATTACCTTAGACAATCCCCACCACTCCCGCTTTGGCAGATTTCCAGCACCAACCTGATGATAATAACCATAATTACCGTTTACTTGTGGATAGACTAAAGAACTATTTGCTTTCTTTTCAATGTGTAAACTTCTCAATAAGTCTCTTGATAATTTAAGATTAACTTGTCCGTTACTTGCCTCTCTCTGCCCATAAACCTTATTCGCCATCTTTGCTGCCCTATATGCAAAGCTATATTGTTTAAAAACATGATGATGTTTATCAACCCCTTTTAGCGTTCTTTCAACTACATCTATCCTGTAATCGCTTGCAACATTAAAGAGCAACTGAGCAGGCGATTCTTTGCCCTTGAATGTAACCTTGAAAGGCTTTGGCTTATGAATAATTCTAACTGCCATTATATCACTATCCCCATTTCTGTTCTGGCATTATCAACCGCTGTTCCCGAATACGATGGGTCAACCTGTGCAATCTCTAATGCTATATCTAATTGACGCTGATAATCTGCCCGATACTGGTCATGCTTATCTTTATAAATCTCATTACTACCACCACCCCACAAATCCCTATAAACCTTCATCAGTGTGTAATAATCAGATGCAAGAGCGAATACTTCTGGGTTAGTAATTATATCAAGCATTGCATAACCGGAGTTGACGATAACCACCTCATTATGCCCTCGGCCCACCATCATTTGTTTAATTGAGTTTCCTATCTCCAACTTCGCAGTTGTGATTTTATCGGTCCAAGACCTTGTGCTTTTTATCGGGAATGACCAAAGAAGGATATCACTTAATACTGCAATCGCATTTGAGCTTGAATCATAAAGAGTAACCCCATTGCCTTCATTGCAGGTGATTACAGTTCCTATATAGTCTAAATCTGTTCCTTCATTTATTTTTATTGACACAATCTCTTCAGCTAACAATGGAGTATATATATTATCATCCAGGGTTGAAGTCTTTATCGTGCTACTGCTAAGCGTAATATCTATTTGCGTTGCCCCTGACCCTACAAAGCTAATTGTCTCTGTCCCATCGCCTTTTATTCCAGTAACTGACTTATATCCTGCCAGCTCGTTTATCTCACTCTCATGCTTAGCGATTGAACTCGTAGTACTCAATATTGTATTAGCCCAACTCATATTAACTCCTTGCTATCTATCCCATTATTTCTATACATCCCAAGTAATGGTTTCCCAATTACTTGAATCTGCTGTTGTGGTCGCACCTTTGGCAACCCATATTCCGTCAGCATCATATACTATTTCGCCTGCATCTGCTACGGTTCCGTCAACTCCACCAGTCATACTGATTGCATCACCTGTCCAAAGGTTAGAACCTGATGCAAAATCTGAAACTAAAGCATAGTTCCCGATTACTCCGCTTATTTTTGCAGTAAATAATACATCAGTAGTCGCGTCTGCTGCTGTTACATCTGGGTTTAATACAGTCCCGATTGAGTATTCAGTGCCGATATTCCCACCAACGAGGGTAATTGCACTAATAAGATTAGCACTTGCAGTCGCAGCACTAATTCCAATTAGCACCTCATTCGCTGCGAACGGATCAGGTGTAAGTGTGTCCTTAAATGTGTAAGTTACAAGGTTAATAGTGATTACATCCCCATCTGTAGGAACCGCTCCTAATTTTAAAGTTTCTGCACCTTTAGCTGTTTGAACTGGTGTAAGGTTAGGTAGCTTTAGATCGGCTTCTATATCATCAACCGCCAATTCTAATGCTATGATATCCGCTTCTGCATCAGTAAGACCCATTGCCTCTTGGATGTCTGCTATTGTCTTATTTAAAGACCTTCCACCAATATCTGGTGATGTAACTTGTTCGATCCAAGTAGCGTCTATTAGTGTGCTTTTATCTGTCGTTCTTTTTGCCATTATTTTATCCTCAATGCAAGGGGGTTTTCACCCCCTCACAATTTAGTGTGTTTACATATTACCGATTAAGAGAGCATCAACTGCACCGGCTGATTGGTCAGCACCAACAGTGTAGGCAAGTCTTATATACGGATAACCATTCATTGTGTCTTTAGCAATCCCAACTTTACCGATAACTGCATTTGCTAAGATTGCAAGCTCATCATCTGCTGTTGTTTTATGTGTTAAATAAACATGAGAGTCATCATCAAACAATGATACATAGGTCGCACCGTCTGCTGATTTCTCAATTTCGATATTGAACAGATTGCCGGTTGTAACTGTGATTGCTGAATTTGCATAAACAACAATTCCAGCCTGTCCGCCTAAGTCCGCAATGTTAATCGCAGTTGAATACTCAGTAGTTGCACTTGAAGGAAGGTCTGCCGCATCTGAGAATGTGCCGATTGGATTGTGTCCGTGATTGTTAGTAGCCATTATCATTCTCCTTTAACTAACAAAGTCTTCAGTAGATTTGATGTTTTCATCAAGTACCACTGGAATGTTGTCGATATAATTAACGATTGCAGTATAATTCGGGTCGTTAGGACCGAGATCTAAATCTGCAAGTTTAAGCGAGTTTATTGAACGCCAAGAAGGTCTTGAACAATAAATTACTGTATCACCACTTGTTGCCCTTACTGCATCTAACATCTGAGTCAACTTAGCATAAGTTACATCATTAGTCCCGACCTCAACATTTACAAGTGAGTAAACATTGCTTGGATCCGCAACTCTTAATGCGAGCATGGAATATGCTTCTAAAACATAAACCTTCATCGCTGCACCTGTTGAAGTATTAGAAGTCAAGAATTGCGGTCCCGAGACCTCAAATTTAACGATATTTCCGGCATCCATTGCAGCAGGGTCATAAACTACTGCAAGTGAGTCATTCCACTTAACAGCAGTAAGTGAGCTATATGTGCTTGTTCCTACATCACTCTCATCAATCTGATCATAGTTACTATTATCAATTGCGATTTCACGAAGCCCGTTAAATCCAGCTGTATCGCCTTCTGCTGTTGCACCATAATATACTTGTTGAGCAAGTTTGTTCATGATTGATTGTGTCATTGCTGGCATTCTTGACTGAGTATAAGCCTGAATCCCGCCCTTGTATGACTTGATATAGTCAGCATCAACATGCTCAGTAGCCTTAACATAGATTAAATCTGCCTGTTTTACTGCCTGAGTGATTGCTGTTGGTGTTGTACTTCCGTTCATTGCTTTGAACGAAGCTGTTGGCAATGATTCAAACACTGGGATCTTATCGAAAGCCCCGTGCGTTGAAGGGGTAAACATTGCAGTTTGCATGATACCCGAAGTTTTAAGTAATGACTGGATAATAGGTGCCGGCAATACATTGCCCCAACTATCAATCAAGTCTTTTAGTGTTGGATAAGTCATTTTAATCCCTTTTACGAGTTAAATTGAACCACCGACTTAGCATAATCTTCCATTGATTGTTTGCCCGTTGGTGGGTCTTTTGCAGGTGCTTTATCGTTATAATTCGCATCTTCAGGCTTGAACTCAATTGAACCGGCTTTTTGCAATAATTCATATTGCGACATATTAGATGTCAGCTGTTCCGGTGTGAGTTCTTTACCTTCTTCGGCAAAGTTAAACATAGCTTTAATTGCGTTCCTGCGTGCATAATCTTTATGAGTATCGGGAACATCAAAGAATTTAGCAGATTCAATCCACTTGCTTTTTAGCTCGGTGGTCTTGGCTGTCTTAAATACATTTAATTGTGTCTCTAACTCTGTTGTTTTTGATATTGATACCTTCTGAGCCTCAATAGTTTCTCCCAATGTTACGATTTTAGCATCTCGTTCTGTAAGGTCTGCTTCAAACTTGTTATTCTTGCTTGATAATGTGCGGACCCTATCTAATAGCCCTCTATGCTCAGCCTCGACGGCTGTTTGGAAGTCTGCTTTAGCTTCAGTTAGTTTTTCTTCAGCTACGCCGTGTTTGCGTAGTATTTCTTCAATAGTCATATTAACTCCTTCGTTGTTCTCGGGTCCGACCCGTGAGCTGTGTTCGCATTTCGTATTTATCCATTATTAATTAATTCTTTAGGCAATGGCTTGAAATCATCATTACGCTTCTCTGCATATCTATCTGGATTGACCATTTGCCACTCGTGCCTACAATTCCATCTTATCTCTGTTTCCGCTTCAAATTGTTCTTTTTGCTCGGTTGTTACAACTCCCATCCCTAAACCTATTTCACATTCTGGTCTGGTCTTGTCATCATTCGGTCCCACATATTCCCAATAAAATTCCACCCCTGCATCTTCATAATTCTGTGCCGATATATCTTCAACCTTCTGCAAATATTGCCGCTGTGATGTTAACACATAAGTCTTAGCATATCTGGTTAATTTACCATCTAAGGAAGCTCTAACTGTATCAACTAAGCCTTTTAGTGGAACGGAGTTTGTAACCCCTTCAATTAGTGAAGTCTGTATAGCATTTAAAGCGTCAGTCCCTACAATATTATATTGTTGTAGGTTCATCTTTTTAAAAGCGTCTAACATAGTATTATCTGCACCTGTTAGCTTAAATGGTAATGCGTGAGTTGGCAACGCTGCATTGAACTCCATCGCCAGATTGTCAAACTTACCTATGACATCAACCCCTGCTTTTGAATATTCTGAGTTACGCAAAACCCCGACCCAGTCAGTCGCCAAAGAAGTTACATATTCCATATTCGCTTGATTAAAATTAACAACTCCCCCGGTTGTCTCTATCAGCTTAATCTTTTCAGCTATCTGGTTAAGCATATCGTCAATAACCTTGACTAATATCTTATCAAAGTCATCAACATTCTGATCCATTATCTTGTAAATATTAGCCATTATCTGAACCTAAATCCGTTGGTGGTATTAACTCCGCACCATTTAAAGCTAAGTCAGATTGTATCTTTAAATATTCTTCTTTAGCTTTAGCATAGCTAAGGTCTCTATCCCTCATCAATATCTCAATCGGTGATGTAGTTTTAAGTGCCATCTTGACTAAATCGTTGGCTAAAGTCTCTTTCTCGTCAGTTTCATAACTCGGTGGATTGATTTTAACTCTTACATTCTCAATAAACTCATCGCTCCACTTTTCTGTGAATGCACCGCTCGTATTCCTACATATCATATAAGTCTTTACTAACTTGATTAACCCCCGCTCATACAGCGGAATGTCATCCATTATACGCTTCATAAGATCTAACTTGTTAAGTTTAACTTGATAACCGGAATTAGCTGTTGAGTTGTTGGATCTATACGCATCTGCTGAGATTCCATATTGTAAAGCAACTTCAACTTCGATCTGTGCAATTATCTTTTGTATCTTCTCAAAATCTGTTCCCGATGTTATATACTTGGCATCAGCTGAAAGTGTTTGACCCATATCTGATGAGTTGCCAAGATTAATAATGCTTGCCGGTCCTATCTTAATATCTGATTTCTCAACTGCACCGGTAATGACCAATGTAGCTAACATCTGTGCTGACATCCCTGCGAACATTGCCGTCAACATAACATTAATATCTCTATTCCGGTCAACGCACGGTTGTTTTGCAGAGCTAAAATATTCGTTCATTCGGAAGTTAGAAGTGAAATGTATTAATGGAATATAACCGTATTGATTAGTGACTACTGAAGATGTGTCCTTGACTATCTCCCCACTCTCTCCCATCTCTCCCTTATATTGCTCTGATGGAGTCCATACCGCCACCTTATTGACTTGATTGGCTTGATTGGTGTCTTTCTGCTCATTGATTATGTAAGCTATCAAACTCGCCTTAGTTGGAAAGTCTTCTTTCTGCTCTATAAATGTGATATTAGGCGTTATCAAATCGAACATGACAGACTTATCATCTAAATCTACTCTTGGATAAGCGTGCATATCATATAATAAATTAGTGTATGAATTGAGAGTAGGTAACATTTCAAAGAAGCCCGATTCTTTAAGCTGGAGCGATAACATTGCTGATTGCTCAGTCATTTCTTCACCTGCAATCGAGACATTGACACCACTCTGAAACACAACGCTTATCTTATCAATAATAGACTTGGTTACATTCTTGTATGCCACCCAAGCAATCATTAGAGCCTGCGTGGATTCAACCTTGAACCGGATTGATATTGCTTCAGCTAAATCTTCTAACTGGTCGCCATTATAATAATCAATCCACTCGGTTAGATCGTTTCTCCGCTTCTTTAAATCGTTGCTCTTCAACCTGCCCTTGTCGTTTCTAAATATATTATTATCCAACATAGCCTAACTTCCTCTCAGATATTGGTAAAACTTGCATAACGATATAACCAAAGGCATCACTCATGTGATTAATCCCCTGATTCTCTCCCTTCTTGTCTATATTATAAAATGAGTCTGTGATTACTTTATCCATATCACCTATCAGCCAGTTACATGACTTGTGTATTAAAATTCTTGATTTAGATAATGCATTGTTGACCGTTTGGAGTCTAACCTTATGAGGATAATTGTTAACATTACCACGAATGGCAAAGGGTGCTATCCTGGTTCTACCTGCTCGTAACTGGATAATATCAGAATAAGCAGAAGATGTATGTCTTGCCCCACCGGTCATGTCGGGAAAGATAGTCAACCGGTTATTCGGGAATGTATCTTCTAACAATTTAACGGCATCCTCAGTGCGGAAATTCTTATATCTGTATTCGCGAAAGACATTTAGTACACCTCTAATGTATTGAGAACAAACTATACTAAAGTTGTCAACATTAAAATCTATTCCTATGTAAATATCTTCACCTTCAAGGACATAATCGTTCATAAATATGTTGTATTGCCTATTAAATGAGTAATACGCTTGCTTGCCCACTGTGTTGACATATTGCCCTAATAGATACTGCTTAGCCACTTCTGGATCGTATATGCTTTCAAGATGTTCAATGTAAGACTTATCCACATACGGGTTATCATAAGTTGATGCGTGGAAAGCAGTCAGCATATTGTTAGTTTCTAAGTAATAAGTATATTTAAAGCCCTCGGGAGTCGTGCCAATAGATAATTGAGCATCTGGCGAGCCGTTAAGCCTTCCAATAGCCTTTTCAAACCATTCTTTGGCTAATTCAACATTTACCGTATCAAACTCATCTATCTCGATGTGGGTAAGCTCTGAACCTATCGCCATCTTTGGAGTTTGCAGCGAGTATATTGCCTGCCGACCGTATCTTGATTTATATACCATCTCAGCTTTATTGTAGGTATAATCAATCTTCGCAGATTCTAATATTTTATTTATCTCAGGTACATATATTTCTTTAGCTAATCCAAGTCTAGGATATACAGCCCACCCGTTAGATAGGTTGTCCTTCGGGTTCATCTTGGTTAAATGCCCGATTATACTCGCTCTCAAAAGTGCATGAGTCTTGCCAGACCTATAACCACCCACTAAGGCTCTTACTCTCGACCGGCAATCAATAAAAGCCTTTTGATGTGGTAAATAATTCTTGGTTGAGATTGTTATTGCGATTGAGACCCCGTTGGCTTCTTCGGCTTAGCGTCTTCTTTCAAAGCCCATTTGAGTATATCAATAGCATTGATGTGCCTTGCCATGCACTTGTCCTTGCCGATTTGTCCAAAGAACCTATCAACATCTGTTTTCATTTCTTTTTCAAGTTGTTTGAGTTTAATCTCTAATTGTTTCTTGGTTTTCATATTTTCTCCTGGATACAGAAACATAGTCTGCCATTTTCCATCGCAGACTTAACTGTGCAATGTTTCCCTGTCGTCCCTTCTAATTGAGCTATTTGTGGCTTGAGATATTCATCTGTCCACGCTTTCTTTCCTATATCTGTCAAGTTATCCCATATTGTTGGGTATGGTATCACTATCATCTTTTTATAATTTACATCTTGCATATCTACTCCTAATCTATTATTACTTTCTCTCGGTCGGCGGGGTTGGCATCCTTGTCGTATAATCTCATTAAGCAGTTAATCTCCTTTTGTGCTGAGATTGCTGTTTTATAATCTTGCATTTTAAATGACTTGTTATAAATCCTGGTTAACCTATTAAGAGCCTTACCAAGTTCAATCTTAGCATTATTATTTGTTGCATCAATATATAGTTTTGCAGCTTCTCTAACATACCAATCTATTGAACTTTCAGCTATCCCCCATTTTTCCTCATTATTAATAAAATGATGTATTTCGTGCCGTAAGTATCCATCAATCAAAAGTCTAAAGACTACTGCTATCCTTCTTGATTTTTCTTCTTTAGTGCATTTATTTTTCATTACTTAATTTGTTCATCCAGCTTTTATGAAAGCCGTATAACTCGTTACTTTGGATTATTGTAAACTGTTCTATTTTTACATTGTTAGAATAGTTTGCAGACGCTTCTATTATTAATTTACCATTCTCTTGGGTTTCTATGATTGTTAATTTTGCGTGAACTCCCCGCACTAAAACAACATCACAGGTTTTATTTATAGATATAAACCTTCCATAATATTGAGCTTTTCTGGTTATTATGCTTCTATCAATGATTAGCTTTGTTGGCACATCTATTTTATGTATCACATCTATAAAGTCATTATTAATTGACCATGTTGCTACGATTATTGATTGTATCTTATATTTATCGTTTATTGCATCTAATAGTTCGTTACTTCCAAAAGACCCACTTGAGATTATATGCAGGGATGTGCTGTTTCTAATAGATTTGGGGAGTAGTTCTGTTATGCTATCTTTCCTAGTTAAAAATATTGCCTTGCGTTTGTTTTGAGTGACGATGCTTTTAGTAACAATACTCTTTGCTTCATTATCTTTCTGCTCTGCAAAAGGGTTTTCGTTTATTCCATAAAAATCAAATTCTGCGTCCATAATTAAATCCCTAATACTCTATCTGCAATTAACTTTATCCCGATCCGGTGATTGAGAGGGACTAACTTCTGGAACTTAGCCTTTAGCTTTTTTAATTGCTTTCCGCTTGTTTCATTTATGTCTTTTCTTAATTTTAGAATATTATCTTTATGCTCATTAAAATAATTCATTGCACTATCAATACATGCTATCTCTTTCTTCTCGCTTGCTATTCTATATGACTCGTTTAGCATAGTTACTCTCTCAGCTTCGTTCTTTGCTCTCGTTATCATTGATTTAAGAGTAGATGGATAATTCATATTATGTTTGTCGCAGATTATCTTTACTACAATAAACCATTCCTTGAGTTGGCAACATGAATAATTGTTATTTTCCCCTACTTCGTAATTCGAAGGGTTGTTGTTAGCGTATGTTGGTGGTAATTCGTGATCAGATATTCGTATTTTTATAGTATCTATTTCGTCATGGATTGCAATAACATATTGGCTTGAGCTTAACCCACTTCCAGAGACTTGACATCCAAACCCAACTTTTTCCAACATCCTCGCTATTTTCTCTGTAACTTGTTTCATATTCTCTCCTATTTATGTTACAATATTAGTCTCGGTGTATCTTGTGTCAAGATAAATCTATAATTAATTGTATTTATTTATCAATCTTATTATGTTTACTTTTAGCCATATCCTATATTAGTTATGTTGTGGTTTCCTTGTCAAGTTTAAACTATAACCCGTGTTTATAACAATAAGCATATAAGCGTGTATATTTAACCTTTAGAACATTAGCAATGTCAACATAGGAATTGCCACCTAAGATGTAACTGATTATCAGTTTATGATGCTTAGCTATGTCATTATATGGTTTATGTGGGTCAGGTTTAGCATGTCTCTTTAGGTCCCTCATCTATTATCCTACGGTGTATTTGTGAGTGTCAGGTATATTGCTTGTCTTATGTTTCGATGTTCGGCTCTGATGTTTAGCTACTATATCCGCTAACTCTTCACATCTGTTCGGTGTCTGCCTGTGCCACTTAGATTCTAACATCTGGTTAGATGCCTCTAAAAAATCGAAGTTTTCAAAAGCCTCAATTGTATGCTTGAAATGTAAATAAAAGAACTCACCTAATTGATAACCCATTTCTAACATTACATTCTTAATATCTTGGCATTGTCTATCATACCAGGGAAAACCCTCATAATTCTTAGACAAGTCAGCGATATAAGCTATTAGCATATACTCACCTTGTGCCTTTGAAATCCCATGCTGGAATAATGCTTTAAGAGATATATTGCTCTTATACTCGTTGTCAATTAAAGTCCCATAACCGATTGTGTAATTACCTAATGAGTCAAGATACGCTTTAGCTATGAACCCTTCATGCAACTTAATTCGTTCTATCAATTCTTGCTTCATAATCTAATCTCCATTTCTTCTGCTAATATAGTTTTGATTGTATCTGTCAATATTTTAACTGATGCACATTTATTTGTTTCCCCGTTATATCGAACTTCACCATGCGTATTCTCGCCCTGATCCTCACCGGTAAACATAGTTATTGTTACTACTTTAACTTCCATAATTACTCCTAAAATAATTCCATTGGCGAGAAAGGAATATCGTCGTCATTAGGTTGGATTCCAGTTGCTCCGCTGCTATTGGTGTCAATATCTGCTTGTGTCTGTTGCTGCGGTGTCTGCTGCTGATTTTGTTGCTGTTGTATTATGCCTAAGGACTCGCAGATCAATTGAATGCTATAAACATCTTTACCTTCTTTTTCGGAATAATACTTGTTATTGGATAGTTTACCGGTTACTAATACCTGTTGGTCATCTTGCAGACCTTTCGCCATATCCTTGGTATATCCAAATAGAACACACCTAACATCTGCATAGGTTATTCTATCTTCGCCCCGATAATCCTTCTCTTTGTGATAACCTTTCAAAACAAAACTTACAACTTTATCCCCATGCTTCACGAATTTGACCTTACCGGACAAAATAATTGAGTTACTCATAATCTACTCTCCTATTGTTATTATATGATGTTTAAAAAATTTAGTGTTACTTATTTCTTTGTCTTCGAAAGTACATTTAGTATCGACTGGTTTAGCTTCTACATAGGCAACATGAAGTCTATTGTCAAGTTTATCTTCGCATATATACCTATATTTTTGAGTTTCAGGTAATACCACTATTAACTTCCGCTTATACCAATCCTGCTTAAATTTAGCTCTTACCATGCAAAAGCTACCTTCTACAAGTTTCCCCTCGCTTGCTTGAGCGTCAGCAAACTGCTTAAGCCATCCGGTGATTGATGAAATACTCATAAAGAATGAACGGATAATTAGCTTGTCTATGCTGTTTATTTCTAAGCCCCGAATTATTCCATGGAATTCCACGCTATCACAATTATATTTAAACTTACCCACCTGCTCAACAACCTGCGTGGTTGTCCATATCTGTCCATCTGTGTAAATGTTTTCCCTCAAGTCAATTACAAGTTTCTTTTTCATCATTACTCCTTTTTGCTTAGTCTAAAATCATTGCAGGAAGATTAGATATTGCCTTGATGTCTTTGTCCAGTCTTGCCATATCAACAAGTTTCTTATAATACTTCTCAACTCTCTTTTTTACTGTGGTTTCAATGGTCATGACATTTAGCTGTTTGAGATCATACCGAGTATAGCCACAATCTTTAAATGCTTTGATAATTAACTCGTCTTTTGTCTCAGCCATGTACTTTTTATAAATCGTCTCTGGTTGAGCAAACTCGTCATCATGTGACATGTTATCCAATATTTGTGAGATAGTAGGGAAAAACCTGCTATTTTTTGCATACAGGTATATTGCAAGTTCATATTGTTGGTAAGAATACGGGGTTAAATAAATATTCCACATCTTTATTAAGTTATTTGCCTTTTCTCTTTTCTCAATATCCGGTGTATTGGCAAGCTGTAAAGATACTAAAACCTTTAAGCCCTTGATTACTTCGTTTATTTTCATTCCAATAGTCCTGTTTTTTCGTTGTAAACCATATTCATGAATGCGTCATTCTTGTCTGGTTTGCTGTTGTTGTTTTGCTTCAGTGGGAATAACCCTTGATAGCAGTTCATAGTTGATTGTTCCATTATCTGTATTTGAACATCTTCGTACTTGCTAAGTTTTTGAAGAGTTTTAAATGCTAATTCTTTTGCTCTTGCTGTTAGTGGTTTTTTCTGGTTCTTTCTCATCTCTGCGAAATCTTCAAATGCTCGATTGAATTCTTGGGAGTTGTCAGGAAAAAGCGGAATTTCTTTTTTGCTTGTTTTTTTAGAAATAATATTTACTTCTACATCTCCATTTAAGTCTACATCTGTATCTACATCTATATATGTGGAGTTTTTGCTAACATTAATCTCTATGTATGTGGAGTTTTCGCTAACATTAATCCCGCTCAGTATGTAGTTTTTGTAAACATTTACTATTTTTTTCCTTTGTGCAGCATCAAAATACCGTTTTTGGACAGCCCTTGATGTTAATATTTTGTACCTTTTTTCTTTCTCCTGATCGAATATGTTCCGTTCAATTAGTTTATTAATTATCTCAATAGACGTGTCTGGTTCAATCGGAAATCTTCTTTTTATCAAAAGCAATAAGTCCTGATTGTTCTCAATATAATAGCCATAATTTGAATATATTAATTGCCAAATAACAATCATTACAGCCAACCCATCAGAACCAAACTCAATCAAGAACAGCTCTATTTTATCATCAAACGTCACATCTACAGGGAAATAGTCTATTCCCTGTTTAGTAGGTCTTGCCATTAATCCTCCAGATCTCCTTGAAAATCATATAGTTCTGATTCATCACATATCATCATTTCTATATGGTCTTTGTCAGTATGTCTAAATAGCCTTTCAAAGTTTTCTCTAAAATGCTCATCATTTTTGATAAATGTATAAACATACATTGATTTACCATCAATGGGGTCACTTAGTATCATTCTTACTTTGTAAGTTGCCATTATTTCCCCCTTCTGTTCGCCCAATCTATAACTTCTTCAAGTTTAAACCTCAAAGGAAGTTTAGTCACGATAGGACACCCTTCCTTTACCCAGTTTGTTACGGTTTGCTTTGTTACTCTCAGAACCTCTGCAATCTCATTAGCTGTTTTAAGTTCCATAATATCTCCTTTTATAATTTGGTTTCATTAAATATATTCTAATATAATATGTCAAGATAAAAGATAAAAAAGGGGGTGCTAACCCCGATTGTTATGATTCCATCAATTCTGGATTGTCGTGGAAGTTGCCGAAGATTTCATCATCGGTATGTATGACAAAAGGTGCAAGTAAAGCTGATAGTTCGAGCAGGTTTCTTAGCATAGTAAAATCAGGGGGAGCTTCGTCAGAAAAATCAAATTCGCCATAATACGAGCAGATGTCCCCATCTTCAGTTATTCTTAGTTTAATATCATCAGTATCTACCGACCATACTATAATATGTAGTGGATTATCCTCGTCTGGTTGGCATATTTTAAAATATATATCTGCTATTTCTATATCAAGTTTATATAGCCCAGTTGCAACACCATAAATTTCAGTAAGAATGTTTTTATCATTAAACAACTTCTTTAAATTAATCATTATTCACCCTCCGTTCTCGCCCCTTTAACCATTCCAAACATTCGCTGTAATAGTAGCGGACCGGTGCTTTGGTAGCTACTGGCATCCCTTCTGCCTTATAGTTCTTTATAGAACCTACAGTAACCTTAAAATTGTCTGCCAATTCTCGCTCTGTTAGCAATTCCTCTTGAATCATATTCTCGTTCATAGTAACTCCCTTTATCTATTTGTGCCTAAATAACTACATCCCCACAAACATGTCAAGATATTTTATATTTAATTGCTATTGAGTATATTTATTTAGCTCTTTTTCATCTTTTTTCTTGACATCCTCACCACATTATTATTGTTAGTAATATAGAGCGAAAAACAAACAAGGAGTTATTATGAAAAACTATCCAGAAGAGTTAAAACCAGATGAAATTTACATCTGCACAGCAAAACAACACGGCGATGAAACAAGCGTGTTTTTATCGCAACTTTACGAAGGCGGAGGGAGTAGTTACTTTGAAGGCTATAATGGTGATTTATTCGCATATTCAGCCCAGCGAGATGAGTATATAAATGAAACAGATAATGGCGAATACATCAGTAAGATTAACATAATAGGTAAACAGGTATGGTATCAGGATGAAGATTAGAATAAACTCAGCAATTATCGAATGTGATATAATCAAGATTATTCAAGTTATGAATGGAATGTATAAGATAACTTGCGAGACTGAAGAAACCGGAAAGACTGATTTTCTCACCACATTAACAAATCCAGAAGTAATAACAATTCGCAAACAGATAAAAGCACAGGAAATGCTAACCACACCAGAAAAGGAAGTCCAAAATGTTGACTAAAGAGCAGGATGCAATTTTAAAGGCTGAAAACAAGCGATTAAACGCAAAAACTCATCAAGGTAGGCTTGTAGCATCATTTGATTATATGAACGCACTCACTGATATGTTAACCACACCAAAAAAGGATGAAGATAATGATGACTGAAGAACAAATCAAACTAAGGTCAAACTACATCGGTGGGAGTGATGCAGGTGCTGTGTTGGGAATATCCGGTTATACATCACGACTTGAAATGTGGATGCGTAAAACTGGACGAATGAAAGCCCCAGATTTAAGCGATAACAAGGCTGTGGAATTTGGGAACTTTATGGAAAAACCAATTGCAAGGTATTATTGGGAACAGCACCCGACCCATATTATGCTATTAGAGGATGAAGCAAAGTTTAATCCGAACTACCCTTTTATGATTGCGAATTATGACAGAGTAGGAATTGATGAATCTCAACAGCATTATGTTTTAGAGATTAAAAACATAGGGCAGCGGTCAGCTAAATATTGGCAAGATGAGGACAATATCCCGTTGCAGTATTTAGTACAGGTTTACCACTATATGATAGTTGGCGAATTTGCTTATGGAGTTATCTGTGCATTTATCGGTGGTCAAGACTATAAGGAATATAGAATAGAGCGAGATGCAGATATTGAGTCAATGATAATCAAAGCAGAAACAGAGTTCTATCAGTATTGGCAGGATAACGAGCAACCGCCAATATTAGAGACTGAATGTCAAACATCATTAATGAAATCACTCAATGAACTATATGACTCTGCTAATGTTATTGACGAGGTTATAGAGATAACCGACCCCTCGATAGAAGACTTGCCGTATGAAATTGACGACCTTAAAAAAGAGAAAAAAGAGATTGATAAACAGATACTTTTAAAGTCCAATCAACTACGGGAAGCAATCGGTCAATCAGCATCTGCGAAGGTTGGCGAATATTGGGTAAATTATAAGCCACAATCAACTAAAAGAGTTGACACTAAACAACTTAAAGAGTTTTATCCACATATAGCCGAGCGTGTTATGGCTGAAACAATCACCAGAATATTGCGAATTAACAAGAAAAAGGAGAAGTAGGATGAAATCATTAGACAAGATACAATTACAGGTTAACGAAATTAACACACAGTTAGAATTTGAACGCAATCTTGATATAGATATAATGTCTGATCAAGAAACAAATAAAAATATTGCAATGGTTGCCCTTCTTAGTGGGATGCTTGATGGGATTTTTTATTGTACTGGAGTTGGTAAGGGTGACATTATTCAAATGGCATATTCAAGGATAGAATATACTAATAAGATTAAGGAGTCCTAATGTCAAACCAATTAAAAGAGATGGCTACCAGACCACAGACAAAACAGATTACCGTTAGAGATAAGGTTATAAATATGATCCCAGAGTATAGAATGGCTCTCGGTGGAGATGATGCAAAGGCTCAAAAGATGGCGAGAATGGTGTTATCGGCAATACATAACCCTATGATAGCTAAATGTTCTGTACCATCAATTTTGGGGGCTTCGCTGGATGCTACCTTCGCAGATCTAAACATATTTAATAATGAATATTATCTTGTGCCGAAGAAGGTCAAGGGGGTTTGGGAATGTGTCGGGATGACAAGCATAGTGGGATATATTAAACTTGCTAATAACCTACCTGAATTTACTCGGTTATCAGTTAGAACAGTTCTCGCCGGTGATTTATTCGATGTGTCGTATGGTTCTGAAAATAGAATAATCCACAAGCCAGATTTAAACAGAGAAGGGATAGGGACTCCAACGCATTTCTATGCTATTGCTAAGATGAATGGTGAAGAAGAATTTGAGGTTATGTCTTTAGCCGAGATTGACCATCATAGAAAGGTATATGCACCTGATAGCTTTAACTCTTATTCGGGTTGGGTTAGGTCATATCCTGAGATGGCAAAGAAAACAGTCGCCCACAGACTACTAAAACGGATTCCTAAGTCTTCAAATATGCAAAGACTTGTTGCCAACGATGGCAAGATTCAGCGGTTCAAAGAAGGTGATGGCAAGGATTTTGAATTTAAACAAGCTGAATATGTAATTGAGGATATACCAGAAGAAGCAGGCGAAGATCTCAATGAGTTTGAGCTGTTAGATGTTGCCAAGAATTTGTTAAAAGGCAAATCCAAGCTGACAGAAACCAAGAAATCCAAGTTTAAAAAAGACATAGACGAGTATGCGATTAACGGGTCCAGTAAGGATGCAATCAATAAGCTAATTGCTGAGATTAAGGAAGCGTAGATTATGAGAGATAAAATCCTTACTGCTATGGAAATTCTAAAACAATACGAACCAGAAGAAGGTTACTTGTTGGGGTTTAGTGGTGGTAAGGATAGTATCGTTATCTATCATTTAGCCAAAATGGCAGGAGTTAAGTTCCAAGCAATTCATAATTATACTACTGTCGGCATCCCATCGGTGATAAGGATGATTAAAAAAGATTATCCAGATGTAAAATTTATTTATCCTAAAGAAACAATGTTCCAACTAATCGCTCATGCAGGTC
>Ga0208900_1000500_pt1 | contig 24581 bp, 29 predicted proteins | sample AntAceMetag02UKK_FD_184763 | JGI IMG/M metagenome (GOLD analysis project Ga0208900, IMG submission 184763) | Saline lake microbial communities from Ace Lake, Antarctica - Antarctic Ace Lake Metagenome 02UKK (SPAdes) (version 2) | ecosystem: Environmental > Aquatic > Non-marine Saline and... | reverse complement strand
CTATACCATTGTCCATGCCAGGGACCACTCGATAGCCTATGCCGTCATCTACGGCAGGACAGCCAAAGGACACCGCTTTATTGCCCGGACACTGCAAGATCCCGACGTGTTTAAACAATTATCCTCCCAAAACATGGTGGGAAGATCGGTCACCCTCCGGTTTGATCCGAAAAAAAAATTAACCCTGGCCTTGTTTTAATCTCCAAAAAAACAGAACCCGGTTTAAATCAACCATTATCATACATTCGGATGATCTCTCCGGTGCCGGCACCCTCAACACTTTTTACAAATCCGTTCACCACTTTTTTCATGGGGATGGGATTAAGTCAAGCCAGGCATCAAGCCGTTGTTTCACAATTTTTTCATATCCCCTTTGGGTGGGCAAATAAAACCGCTGACCTTCCATGATGCTGGGGAGATAGGACTGGGGAACATATCCGTCCTTATAATCGTGGGCATACTTATACCCTTTTCCATAGGACATCTCTTGCATTAAGGAGGTTGGGGCATTGCGGATATGAAGTGGCACCGGCTGATATCCGGTGGCGACAACCGCCTGCTTTACCGCTTTATGGGCCGCATACACGGCATTGCTCTTGGGAGCTGTGGCAAGATATACGGCTGCCTGGAACAAAGAACCGTCCCCCTCGGGGCGGCCCAGTATTCGAAAAGACTCGCTGGCATTCAAGGCCATGGTCAAGGCACCGGGATCTGCCAGACCGATATCCTCGGTTGCAAAACGGATCATCCGCCGCAGCAGATAATAAGGATCATCTCCCGGGGCAAGCATCCTTTCAAGCCAGTAGATAGCGGCATCGGGATCACTGCCCCGCAAACTTTTAATAAATGCCGAAATCAGATTGTAATGTTCTTCCCCGGCCTTGTCATACAGGAGGAATTTTTTTTCAATGGCCGCTTCAATATCAGGGACCAAAATAATTTTTCCCGGGCCAAAATGGAGGGCAGCAGTTTCAAGGTTGGTCAGACCGATCCTTGCATCCCCGTCGGAAACCTTTGCAATATGGATAAGGGCCTCGGGGGAGAAACTCTCCTTTTCCCTGCCAAGTCCTTTTTTCTCATCTGTCAGCCCCCGCTTTAGGATTTGCAGAATATGGTCATGATCAAGAGGTTTCAGGGTAAAAACCCGGCACCGGGAAACCAGGGCCGGATTCACTTCGAACGAGGGATTTTCAGTGGTGGCCCCCACAAGGGTGATCAGGCCGTTTTCAACATGAAACAAAAAGGCATCCTGCTGGGACTTGTTGAACCTATGGATTTCATCCACAAAGAGAATGGTTCGCCGTTTGTACAGGTTCCTTTTTTCCTTGGCCCTGTCAATGATCTGGCGGATATCCTTGACCCCGGACAAAACAGCTGAAATCCGCACAAACTCGCTTTGGGTAGCCTTGGCAATGATATTGGCAAGGGTTGTCTTGCCGCAGCCCGGCGGCCCCCAGAGGATCATGGAAAAGACCCGATCATTTTCAATGGCCTGGTGCAGCAGACTCCCAGGGGCCGTGATATGCTCCTGGCCGACCAGGTCGCTTAGGTGGTCCGGCCGCATCCTGTCCGCCAAGGGGGCGGATAGATGCAGCTGCTCCTGGGCCTTTGATTCAAATAAATCCATTGGAAGAATTTTTCTGGTCCCGTTCTCTTTTTTTCCGGCTCTGGTCTTTTCGCTGCTTGTCCAATTTGGTGGTAATCTTTTTCTTTTTTTTCTGAATCCGTTCAAACTCCCTTGTGTTGCCTGAAAAAACGATTTTGCCTGTTTTCTCCCGGAACATCAGTTTTATGGGGGTCAGGTTCAAGGGGATCATCTGGCGCAGCTGGTTTATTAGATACCGTTTATATGAAAAATGGACCGCCTTGGGATAGTTAACAAAACAGACAAAACAGGGGGGTCTCGTGGCCACCTGGGTGGCATAGAAAAACCTAAGACGTTTGCCCTTGTAAAGAGAGGGTTCCTCTCTGTAAACCGCATCCTCAATGATCCGGTTCAACACCCCGGTATTGATTCTGTGACAATATTCCGTGTGAACCTTGGCCACTTCATCCAAAATTTTATGACATCGCTGGCCGGTCAGGGCAGAGATCGTCATGGCAGGGGCATAGGCAAGAAATTTTGACATACCTCGAAGTTCTTTGAGAAATTCTCGCTGGTCCTTTTCCTTTTTGTCCACAAGGTCCCATTTATTGAGAAGGAAAATAGCACCGCAACCCCGTTTCTCTGCATATCCGGCAATGGTGATATCCTGGTCTGTGATCCCTTCCTCGCAGTCGATGAGGATAAGGGCCACATCACAGTCATCCAGGCTGTCCAAGGCCTTGATGATGGAAAACTTCTCCAGCTTCTCAGACACCTTTCCCTTGCGCCGGATACCGGCTGTATCCTTGAGGATGAACTCCTGTCCCTTGTGGGTAACGCTCAGTTCAATGGCATCCCGGGTGGTACCGGCCTTTTCATTGACCACCACCCGTTTTTCCCCAAACAACCGATTGGCAAGGGATGATTTTCCAACATTGGGTCGGCCTGCAATAGCAATTCTGATAGGACCGTCTTCCTTTTTTTCGAGCACCACCTCTTCAGGGAACCCGCTCACAAGGTCATCTAAAAAATCAGCCACCCCCACCCCATGCTCGGCCGAGATATAATAAAAATCATCAACCCCAAGGGAATAGAAATCACCCAGATCATCCCTTTGGTTATAATTTTCAATTTTATTGATCAGATAAAAAACCGGCTTGTCTGCCCTGCGCAATAAATCTGCCAGGTCCCGATCATAGGGGGACAGTCCTGCCCGGCCATCCATGATAAAAATCAGGGCATCGGCCTGTTCAATGGCAACCAGGAGCTGTTCTTTAATCTGAGAGGCAAAATAATCATCATCCGAGGTTAAAAAACCGCCGGTATCAATCAGGGTAAATGCCTTGTCATCCCATTTGGCATCGGCATAATGCCGATCCCTTGTCACCCCGGGCATATCATCCACAAGGGCCTGACGGGTGCGGGTAATTCTATTAAAAAGTGTGGACTTACCTACATTGGGGCGGCCGAGAAGGGCCACAACCGGTTTCATATATTAACCTCCGAAAAATTATAACTTAAAAATTAGGGCATCATACACCATATCGACTCTGTTGGTTAACAGGTTCTGGAACTTCTTATAAATCATTTTTCAAGTCTTTTTCAGTATGCTGTGACACCTGGCTTAAAAATTTATCAAAATCATGTAAATGTTTTTTTATAATTCCATAAATCAAAGCATTGTCTACGCGGTCATACCCATGGACAAGGATATTTCTTGTCCCGGCCATGGGCATTAAAAAGCCAAGGCTTTTTTTATTAATAACCCTGGCTTCAGCCAATACAGAAAAAATCCCCTTATTATCGACAGGTTCTTTTAAATTCATATTTGAAATTATAATTTTCCCTATATCCATACATGCCTCAATCGCAATATGTATGTTTCTTTCAGCAATATCAATATTTTCCTGGGAAGAAATATACTCTTCAAACGAATTGATTTTTTGAGACATGCTTTTGAGTTTTGACACCCTTTCTTGCACCAGCATCATTTTTTTTTCTATGGATTTCATCATAGGGCACGGGTGTCTCCATTTAACCTTGATCTATGTTGTGAACGTAACGTATTTAAAAACGGTTTAAAGTCAAAATATAAACCCTTTAACGCAATCTCATACTCAATTCTCAGGTTATTATCACACTCATACATCAGTTCGCCGGTCACAATAATTTGATAAGCAGTCTCAAGAGATGCTGAATTCAAAATCGTAACATCTGTCTGCCGGTCCAACATTAAACCAATTTCAGTTGCCAGAAGATAAGAAGAAGTGGAAGCTAAAAGAGGGTTTTCTTTATACAAGTCTCGATCAACAAGAAAAGCCATATCAATATCAGAAGCAGATTTGAATTTATTTAAATCAAGCACAGACCCAAAAAGATAGACCGCTTTTATCGATTGATGAGCAGTTTTTCTGTCAGAAAGATATGACTGAATATATTGAAATATCGTTTTTGCAAGCTTATTATCGAAAGTTTTTTTTTTCATTACTTTTATTTCTAATATTGCAGAAGGGTACAGGCCTCACACATACACATTAATTTCCAGGGATTTCTTCTTTTGGCTCAGTTCAGTTTCAAGCCTATTTTTTTCTTGAAGATACTTATTTTTCAATTGCTGGGCATCGCTGATATAATTTTGTTCCTGAACAGATTCCTTTTTATCATAAGTCTGCTGCAGTTTTTGGAATTTTGAGAAAGGCTTACCTCATCTGGTTGAGCCTTGGAAGCATCTTCATTTTTTGAGGCAAACTTTCTTGTGTCTTGGAAAAAAACCGTATCCTGGTATCCATTTGGAAAACGAATATTGGATATTGCGGTCAACATTTTCCCCCTCACTTAAACAATATCACAAACATTTTTTTCGATCGGTACGCCAACATGATTAAGTCACTCTTTTTGAAACCTTACAAAATCCCTTCCAAAAAACCAAACTCCATTGTAAAGATTATACTTCCGAAATAAAATAGTGTCAATTTTTTTATCAAGGAATTCTGTGAGAGGCGATTGATACACAAAAAACCAAAAAGGATTTCAGCGTTTGCTGGAACCCTATTAGTTTTATTTATTGGCGTCCCCAAGGGGACGTGTAATTTATCATCGTTGCAAAGCACATCTTCAATTGGCATATAACCATTTGATTTTTTATTGCATTTACGATTTATCATAAAAATTCACCTTTCTTCATTTTAGCTTTATTCCCTCCACTTTCCGTTTTCAAAAACTGCCTTTCTATATAAATAATCAGAACATATGATGAAAAATTAAGCCGTTAATAATTTTTATTTTTCGACAGCAGAATTGATACCATAGCTTCTTGCCAGGATCTTTCGAACGACATTTAAAAGGGAATCAGAACGAGATGTTAAATAATTGAAAAGCTAAAAAACTTCACATACCAGATATAGTGTATCCAATATTGGGCCAGGACTGGAAAATCAAATAGTCGGTGTTTTCCAAAAATTTATTTCTGAACGATTATAACACAGATACGTAATAGGTTGCTATCCATAGAATATGAATCCGGTATTCGCAAGGCTGATGCCATAAAGGTGTGGAGCCAAAATTTATATACCTTCAGTTATTTTCGGTCTGACAATAATTATACCTTAAACTTTCCCACCATCACTTTGAGCTGATCAGATAATTCAAAAATGAGCTGAAAGATTCATTTCATTGATGGTATCCGGAAATCATGAAATCAGAGGGAGCAATAAATTCAGAGCCTCAAACTTTGATGAATTAGCCCCCGGTTTTAAATGGTCGCATCCTAAGGGATAGCTGCAATTCACAAACCCTCTTTAGGTCGCTCAAAACCTGCCCCCAGTAATAATTATTAAATCCGGCATATTCGCTGCTGCCATCGTAATTAGTGTGGCGGAAGTCAAGCGTTGTAATGGATTTTTCGATCGTAGCTGAAGCATCACACTCTCTTTCGACCTTACACGCTAAACTTTCACGTTCAGAAATTTCAAAAACAAAATGTGTGCCTGTCCACAATGAAGCCGGACTCTCGAGCGGATGACTGCTGATACACTTCCACTCAACAAACTTTTTTAAAAAGTTTCATAAAATGGTAACCGGAGATAAAAACCCATCTGGTTTTACTATCAACACAGTACATTTGATATTATTAAGAGTTTTTTCTGCTTGATTCCCAATCAGTAACCCAGGAATACCAGAGCGAGCTATCGAAACCATTACCACCACATCAATTTTCAAATCTACAATACCTTTTTTAATCACATCTTCAATTTTACCTTCTCTTAAATGAATATTATCAGTTTTGTGGAGGATATTTTTTTCCTTAGTTGATCAAGTCCATGGTCAAGAGTTTCCTCTTTTATTACAAGATCATGTTTATCCCGCAACACCTTTTGAATGATTGGTATGAATCCGCTCGTCTCTGAATATTCTGCCTTTACATCGAGACCACTCCAATGTTCATTGTTCATAAAACGATCAATATTTTTAGTGTTCTGCTCGAGTATCGATTGCTTTATTTCATTGTATCAACCGCTAATTTTTAGACTCAATTCATCCAATAGTGTTGTCTCGTCTACGATAAGTGTAGAAACTTTTGCTTCATTCTGACGGGCTAATTTTCCTACCTTTTCAGCACTATTCACATGGCTAAGCGTTGTTCTATCAAGAATGTAAAGTATATTTTTGAACCTTTTCACGAAGTAAACTTTTTATCGAATAATTTTTTATTTCTTGCAGTAATCCAATTTAAATAGTTTATAATTATAAAAAATTAACTAAACTTGTCAACATTATATAAAGAAACCAAACATTCCTTTTTTGGCACCTCCCGGGTTATTTTTTCTGCTGTTGTCTTCCTATTTTCGATATACCTTTTTCCAATTGAAATGAACAACTGATTTATCGATTTGAAAGATTTCGCCACATCCGATATTTTGATTTCAGCATTGTTTTTCCCAACAAATGGGCAGCTGCGGGTGTTGTGACAATAATAAACAGCATGATCCCAATCACGCGGGATGTTACCGCTGAATCAACAAAAAACAGCGCAACAGATAGCAGTATCAAACCAATGCCGAAGGTTCCCGCCTTGGTAACGGCATGAACTCGCATATATATATCCGGCATCCTAAGGATACCGATGGCTGCAACCAGCGTAAAAAAGGTGCCGATCAGAAGGCATACGGAGATTAATGCTTCCATGGTTCCTCCCCTTTGGTGTCACCGGTTTGGCTCAATCGTTCTCCAATAAATTTTACAAACGCTACTGTTCCTAGAAAAGCCACGAGTGCCAGCGTTGTGGCAATATCAAGAAAAGCGGTTTCGCCACTGCTGATGGCATGTGTTGCAATGAAACTGATGGTAATGAACCCGATTAAATCCAAGGCTACTAACCTGTCTGCATGGGTCGGCCCCATCAGCAGTCTGATAAAAGCACACAGAAAACTGATCAGCAGACCACCATAAACAATGGTTATGGTTACAGAAAACAAATCACTCACGTGTCACCTCCAGAAGTTTCTTTTCCAGGCCGTCTTTTATTGCTGAAATCACCGCTGCATGATCCTGTGCAAACATGGCATGAACAATCAGGTGTGTTTTTCCCGGATTGACATCCAGGCTAAGCGTTCCCGGTGTCAGCGACACCATATTGGCCAGCAACGTGATCTCCATATCACTCGTTGCGTCCAGCGGTACATGGACGATATCCGGAACGCTTCTAAATTTCGGGGACAATACTTCCCAGGCCACTTTGATAACCGATGCCATCATTTCATAATGAAAATACACCAACAGAACCACCGCCGCTTTTAACCGCCTGAAATATGATTTATCCAGACCAAAAGGCCGGGTCAGCCACAGAGAGCCCAGACCAAGGGCAAACCCAATAGAAAAATCGATGATACTGTAGGCATGATTGACCAGGACCCAGGCACCGGCAAACGAGAGATTCAAGATAAAATAGGTCATCATTTTTCTCCTAAAACGGCTTGGATATAGTCCGCCGGTTCTAACAGCTGCATGGCAGCTTGGTCTGCAAATCGGAAAAAGGGTTCTGCAGCAAGCCCGATAATGATTGTCATCAAGGCAAAGGTTGCAATGGGAATAAGATATAAACAGGCCTCCCGTGATGATAATGGCCTGACTTGTGTTAAAACTGGATCGGCTGGGTCTGGTTTCCAAAAGGCTTCATTCCAGATTTTTAACATCGAATAAATGGTCAGAACGCTAACGATAAGTGCAGTTGCTGCCAGCCAGTAATGACCGGTTTCAATACTGGCACGAATCACCGCAAATTTACTCCAGAAACCGGACAGGGGGGGGAAACCGGCAAGCGAAAAAGCCGGTATCATAAACAAAACGGCAAGAAATGGAAATGATCTATAAACGCCGCCCATTTTAGAAAGCTGGTCACTGCCAAATTTACGGTTCAAAAAGCCACCAATCAGAAACAGGTTTGCTTTTACAATGATATGGTGAATCAGATAAAGAATCGAACCTGCGATTGCCAGTCGGGTGTATAGCGCAATGCCGATGATGATATACCCGACCTGGCTGATGATATGAAAAGAGAGTATCCGTTTAATCGTAAACTGGCTGGCCGCACCCAGAACACCGGTCAGCATTGTCAGGCCTGACACTGCAATGAGAACGGTCTGCCAGCCTGTACCTTCAAAGGGAAAAACCAGTGTAAACATTCGGATCACAGCATATATTCCTACTTTTGTCAGCAAAGCTGCAAACAAGGCTGCCACACTGCTTGGAAGCGTATGATAAGAGGCGGGAAGCCATGCATATAAAGGAAACAGGGCAGACTTAACCGAAAATGAGAACAGAAACAGCCCTGCGAGGATATGTATCAGACCCGGTGAAAGATTTGCGGTTTTATGATGGAGTTCAGCAAAGTTGAGCATGCCGGTCGCCCCATAAAGAAGCCCAATGGCCAGTAGCAGCGTCAAGGTTGAAATCAGGTTCAAAAAGACATATTTGACCCCACCGTGGATCCGGATCGATCCTGCGTCCAGCATCATCAGGCTGAAGGAGGCGATCAGCATGACTTCAAACCATACATACAGATTAAATAAATCAGCTGTCAGAAATGCGCCATTCACACCAACGAGCAAAAATTGGATCAAGACCTGGTAGTTTGCAAATGAGGGCTTAAGTTTAAGATCCGCTGCCGAATAGATCACAATGCCAAGCCCGATGATCCAGGTGATCAACACCATGGCTGCAGAAAAAAGATCAGCAGCAAACACAATGCCGTATGGTGCCGGCCAACTGCCTAATGAAACTGCCTGGGGACCCTGCTTTATAACCAAAGACATCAGCATCACACCAACGGTCAGACCAAAACCGGCAGTCGTCCATGATACTGCTGTAACAATGGCTGTTCTTTTTCTTAACATGTAAAGAAAAAGGGCTCCCCCCAATGGAATAATAACAGGCAATACCAGCAACCAGTTCATCATCTCTCCTCTCGTTCAGAGAGATCCATCAAGTTAACATCTGCAGATTCCCTTACCTGGCAGGCCTTGTAGGCCAGTACCAGGCAAAATATCAACACACCGAACCCGATCACAATCGCCGTAAGAATCAAGGCCTGGGAAAGCGGATTGGCATATGGCGTGTCAGGCATCACAGCACCGGGTGGAACAATCGGAAGCCCTTTTTTTGAAAGCCGTCCACAAGTGAGGATAGCCAGATTAACACCATTGCTTATCAGGACGAAACCAAACAATATACGCAGAATATGACGTTCCAGCATCAAATATACACCTGCCGCGATTAACACCCCTGTTATAAGAGATAATAACGACGACATTATTCCAACTCCTCAACTATCCGCAGCAATATTGACAGCACCGCCCCAAACACTGCCAGATAAACTCCGACATCAAACAGCAATGGGGTTCCCATGGGGAGAATTTTTTCCCACCAGATTCCGCTTAAAAACGGACGATTCAACGACAGGGCAAACAGTCCTGAAAAAAGAGAAATACCAACACCCAATACCGCAATCAGGCCTGGAGAAAAATGAATCCGCTGTCTGACATATTCAGCGGATTCTGCGAATATCATCAGAGCAAAGGCGATCACTGCAATCAGTGCACCGATGAATCCGCCTCCGGGATCATTATGTCCCCTCAAAAGAAGATACAGAGAGAAAAGCAGCATGATGCCGATAACAATGTGAGCGGTTGTCCTGAAAATGACGGATTTCATCCGTTTCTCCTTTTTCTCTTGTTCAGGAGGGTCGACGCACCCAAAGCGGCCATGACCACAACGGATATCTCACCCAATGTATCAAGTGCTCTAAAATCAACCAGGATGACATTAACCATATTTCTTCCATGGGCTGCGATGACACTGTTGGCGGCAAAGTAGTCCGTCAGTCTTGTATCCATTGTTCCGGAGGTAATGCTGTAGAGAGTCCAAAAAACGCCGACACCAACCGATAGGGAAACACCTGCATTGACAGCTCGTCTGACTGCCGAATGCGTTGCAGCATCAGCAAATCCAGGTAATCGGCGCACAACCATCACCAGGAAGATGACGGTCAAGGTTTCAACCAGCAGTTGGGTTTTGGCAACATCCGGGGCATTATAAAACATCAGAAACAACGTCGTGATAAACCCGACCGTACCCAGCAAGAAAATCCCCATCAAACTTGACGAAGACAGCAGAAGGGTTATCACTGCCGCTAGAAGGAAAACAGCCAGTATGACTTCATGTAAACTGATACCGTGGAAATCTATTGTGTCAGGGACGGGTAATGCAGGTGCATACCAGATGAGCAAAAACCCCAACATGCTGAAAAGCAAAAACATATAATCAGCTAAACGACCATGCTGCAAAATCCCTGTCTGCCAGGATGCCAGTCGGGATATCATATTTATCACCCCTTCGAAACAATCGTCTCCTGACGGCAGACGTCTGGTGACCTGGTCTATAAAACCCGAGACCGCATCATGATACCTGTATATCATTACGCCCAGCAGCAAGGACACCCCCCCCAGTATCAACGGCTGGTTAATTCCCTGCCACAGCTTGAGAGGTTCTGTCTCAAGGCCCGGGTTGACAGCGATACTGGCCGGACCTATCAGTGTTGTGTTGAGCCATTCTAATCCGAATACTGTTGTGAAAAGTCCTATAAATCCAAGACATAAGGGCGGCAGCCATAAAAAGGTGTATTTCTCGACAGCCTTAAGCGGTACACAATTTTCATCCGGGTGAGCAAGAAATGGTTTAATGACGATGATAAACGCAAGGGCTGCCATGATGGAATTAACAATAACGAGTATGGCCGTCGGCACATATGAAACACTGAGGGCAGCCTTGTACATATATTCTTTGCTGAGAAATCCCGGAAAGGGGGGGATGCCTGATTTTGACAAAGCGGACAGTCCTGCAGCAATAAAACTCAACTTAAGGATACCACCCAACCCGGCAAGATAACGATAATCTCTTGTGCCGGCTGCTTTGTCAACGGTACCGATCACCATGAAAAGGGCTGCTTTGTAGAGCGCATGGGCAATGATGAACATCAGGGCCGCAGCGATTGCATAGCGGTTACCAAAAGCCAGCAGAAACATCAATTTTCCGAGTGCTACATTGGTACTGTAGGCCAGCATCAACTTGAGGTCTTTTTGTTTTAGCGCAAGTATGCCTGTCCAGACGGCTGTTGCACCCCCCACGATGATAAGAGACCAAAACCACAAATCACTGTGGCTGAAAACAGGGGATAACCGGGCCAGCAGATAAACACCTGCCTTGACCATGGTTGCTGAATGCAGATATGCACTGACCGGGGCGGGTGCTGACATGGCACCGGGCAGCCAGAAATGAAAGGGGATCTGTGCTGATTTTGTAAATGCACCGACAAGTATCAGGACGAGTGTTGGTAAAAACAGGTTACTGGTCTTGATCAAGTGAATATTTTTTATGATGTGATCCAACTCATAGCTGCCGGCCATGCCACCCAGCAGTATCAAACCCGCCAGGAGAGCCAGCCCTCCAGCGCCGGTCACCAGGATCGCTTGAAGTGCATTTTTTCTCGATATCTGTTGATCATGATTGAAGCCGATCAATAAATACGATGTCAGTGTGGTCAACTCCCAGAAAATAAACAAAATCAAAATATTTCCCGCCAAAACCAGGCCGAGCATGGCCATCATGAACAAGGTCAGGTAGATATGGAACAGTGCACTTGACGGCTTGCCTCTCATGTAATGGTAGGCATAAAGCTGCACCAGAAAACCGATGCCGCATATCAGCCATGAAAAAAGCATACTCAACCCGTCCAGCTGAATTGAAAACGAAACCCCTAAAGATGGAACCCATGGCCATTGCCAGCGCATTCCATGAGGGTCGTATAGACTTGAAAGCGCTAAGAGCAGCAACAAATGGACTGAAACAGATATGATAATCGCTGTTCGCTGAAATGTGGATGGTTTTATCAAGGAAATATTGTTTCCTCCATCTTGGGATATAATTTCATTTTATGACGAAGCAAGAAGCAATCGTCCATCTATCAGATATCGGTTTTTTCCCCCAAGTCAGACTCTCTGGCTGTATCCTGAGGAAAAATACTGTCAAAGTTGGCCGTATTTTTTTGTGATGATTTCAGCACTAAAAAGTATCCGATACTCATGGCAAAAATCACCCCGGCCATTGCCCAAACATAATCTGAACTGACTTTGTTGAAATCAAGAATAATTATCTTACGAGCAATTGCCATTAGAGCGGTTGCCATGACAATCTGAACATGTATCACATCTTCACGCAGGTAGATGCAGATATTGACAAAGATCTCGATGGCAATCAGAACAGCCATGAAAGCACCGAATGTCGCAAGGATATCACTGATAGTCAGCAAAAGAAACGGCGGCGTCATCAGTTTCCCGTACAATACCCAACACACATCAACCACGCCCCAGAGAATAACAGCCGTCATGATCAGTGCCAGGAACCTTACGGCCATTTTTATGACAGAGTGAAGTTTTAATATCAGCGGTTCATCATTGTACTCTTGTTTATCCATAGTTATGCTCCAAGGTCAATTCATCTTCATTCTGATGTTATCGCTTCCAATATGTTTAATCCTTCCCCCTTTTTCTTGACAGCCAGAAGCGGCCTGTCAAGTTTTCTGATTAACCTTTCTGTGATACTCCCGAGAAGAATCGCGGCAATATCTCCGCTGCGTCCCCGGGCACCCACAACGATCAGATCGGCTCCCATATTTGCTGAAAACTCCTGTATACCTTGAACAACATCCTTGTTGTTTTTAAAAAACGGCTTGATGCCAATCGATTTCAGGTCAACTTTTGCCAGGGATGCCCTTAATTTTGATTTTGCATTCTCCAGCATGATGTTGGTAAATTCCTCATAGGACTTTCCCGTTTTATGGTGTCCTGCCGGCACCTTGTAATTATTCAGGATATAGATATGATCCAGCCCTGCTGCCTTGGCAAACGCACTGCCCACGTCCAGCGCATTTAGCGAATGATTAGAAAAATCAACCGGCACCAGTATTTTTTCAAGCAAGGCCTTTGCGCCTTTCGGAACAATCATAACCGAGCAAAACGCTTTTCTTGCCAACTTCTCCGAAAGAGAGTTGTTGGCAGCACTGTCACTTGCCTGATGGCCCACGATCAAAAGGTCAATATCATGTTTTTTCGTGTATGAGATTAAAAGCCCCAGCAAGGATCCTTCCAAGGGCTGAAAAATCAGCTTTGAATTCTCATGGCCGTTAAAGTGTTGTTCAACAATCTGTTTCATCCTTTCTTCCACAGCTGTCTCAACAGGGGTGGCAAATTGCGGATAGATCTTTTTAATTTCTTCCGGAATATCGAATGTGTCCGAGACATAAACAAAATGTATTTCCTCGGATTTAGCCATTTTCGATAGTATTCCGGCATTCTGGATCAATTTTTCGTCATGATGGTCCAGGTCCAGACAGACCATTATTTTTTTATATCGATACAAAAGGCCTCCTTTATCAATTAATTGATAGTTTTATTTAGCCGTTTTCTTCGGTTTTCATTTCCTTGTACCATTCTTTGTGTCCATACAGCTCATTTGCACATGGCTGACACAAACTATGTCTGAAAGATACCTCAGATCTTTTTTCAATAAATGTTTCCACGGTTTCCCAATTCCCTTTGCTGTCACGGATTTTTTTTACAATTAGAACATATTGGCACAATTCCGCGCAATATTTTTATCTCTTCAATAAACTGGGATATGGTTTTATTTTTTTCACCCAGTTCAGTATTTATGTAGATAAGTTCTAAATGAGCCTGAATAATATCACGAAGGTTTTCCATCAAGTCGACATGTGCCGATGAAAACCGATTTGTTTTAGTGTCCTGAATACAAATGGTTCCAAACGGATGATTATCTGGAAAGAGGATGGATATACCAAGATATGAGATCATTCCATGGGGTGGTTTGAATTGCCCATTCCATTTTTCCGTTTCCCTGGCATTTTCGACCATCAGCAGATTTTGATCGCCAATCGCTTTTTCACAGTACAAACCTGAATACTTATTCATTTACTATATTCTCTTTAATTTGTGACTTCATCACTCCAATGGGTTTTCCTTCTATCACTTCTTTCTCAAGTAGTTTTGATGCACATTCATCACGCAGAGAACGTTTTTTTAAAAGTATATCATATGCTGCCTTATATTAACTATCAATAATTGTTTTAATTTCCTCATCCAGTATTCCGGCTCTCGTGGCGTCACATAATCCTTCACCAATCCGTAATCATTTTTCAAGACTCTGGTATTATAGTACCAATAAATTTTCCTTACCAGAGCAACTCCAATAAAAATCCCAAACAATGCGCCGGATATGCAATTTTAAAAAGTCTATTTATTTTTTAAAGCCCTCTTAGATTAAAGAGGGCTAATTATCTGGGATATTAAACTTTATAATTCACAAGTTCCGTTTTTGCCCCCATAACATTTATCAAGATGATATGCTATTACGAGCACTGCAATTATAATTGCTATCATAATTTTTCTCCTTTTATATCAGTCGTCCTATTTTGATTTGTATGCTAAATTTGAACATTGACTTTGAACATCAAAACCTTCCGGACCCCCTCCGGTCCTTTGAAACCTCTGGACAAACAATTCTATCACGTTGAAACACATGGCCAGAGTCGGAAATGTAATCTGAACTGGATTGAGCCTGGTATCCCGTCTTGTAATCTTTGCTTGGGTACTTTATCCCTTAAAAAGCAATGCCGCAATTTAAATTGAATCCGCTTTACAACCCGATTTTATCTTGATACAAAATCATCTGCCGATTGCGCTTAAACAATAAACGCTGGGTATTCGATACGAGCAAAGGATATCCAGTTCGAAAAGATTACGGGGACAACTATAAAAAAATTTCTATTAAAAAACTCATATTCAGTATTTTATCCTTACTTTTGACCGGAAGTATAGGGCATCCTGAAAAGGTTAAACCCATCACGGGTTTTGACCTGAACCGTTATGTGGGGAAATGGTACGAGATTGCCAGATTGGATCATTCTTTTGAGCAGGGTCTTGAACGAGTAACAGCGAGTACTATTTTCGTGAAGATGTTGGAATTACGGTAAAAAACCGCAGCTTCTCGAATAAAAACGGCAAATGAAATGAAGCACTTGGCAAAGACTTTTTCACTGAAAAATCATGTGAGGGGTATTTAAAGGTCTCCGTTTTCGGCACATTTTATGGCGCTTACGTCATTTTTGAATTGGACAAAGAGAATTATCAATACGCTTTTTTTTCGGGATCCAGTACCCATACCGTTGGTTTTTATCAAGAACGCCAACGGTCAGTGATAAATTAAAAGCTAAATTTGAGACAACATAAAAGGAACTCGGATTTACGACACAGGATCTAATCTGGGTAAAACAGGAGTAAAAAACAAATGAAAATATATGTAAAACAGGGAAATCGGACAAAGGGAACTCAGATTTTGGCAACCCTGATAAGTGTTATGCTCATAGGGGTGTCGTCAGGCCAGGCGATTGCCCAGGGGCCAATCGATAAGTTCAAACCGGGGTTCAGCGGTTATATTCAGCCCGCGCTTGGCATTGGGTATTCAAAATCTATCTCCGATGTCACTGATGATAACAAGCAGATCAACTCCTTGGATCAGGATGCCAAATCTGAAACCACATTTTTCCCTCTTGTGCTGTGGGAATTGGGATATACCCTTGAAAATAGTAATACCCATTTTTTTGCGGGCACCCCGAAAGAAAACATTGTAGAAGGAACCTTTTTTCTGGAAATCGGGATCCGACAAAAACTGTCCGGCGGCACTATTCTGAGCGCCTCGTGGATTCCAGAACGGCCCGTTATTAACAATAAAGCCTGGAAAGATCCCTTTTTACTGGGCAGCGAAAGACAGGAAATCGACCAGGATTCCCAGGCCTTCAAAGTGGCGGCCGAGTCCATTGGGGGAAGCCCTATTACCCTAAAATTCGGATTTGGCCGGCAAGAAATTGAAACAGAGCAATCCGGGAGTTATCTTTTCCAGCAGCCCGGTTCATCTCTTACGGCCATAGATCTGAAAATGTTAAAACGGAATACGGATTTTCACCTGGTGGAAGCCCAGTATGCTATTCCTCTTGGCCGCGGCATTATGATCCGGCCGGGGGTTACCTATGTGAGAGGGGATGCAGATGGCGATGCCAATAGTTTCAATCGATTCCAGGGCAAAGTTTCTTTTTTATACCCCCGGAAACGGTGGGGATTTTTCGGCAATTTTTCTATAGGCTGGGAAGGATATGACGAGGCCAACCCTATATTCAATAAAACTCGAGAGGATGTGACATACGGCACCACCCTGGGACTTTCTTATGAAGCACCTTTCGGCTGGAAAAATTTTATGGCCACGGCGTTTACATCCTATAAAAAACAGAATGCCAATATCAAATTTTACGATTCAACCTCGGCAATTGTTTCACTTGGGCTGGCATGGCGGTTTTAGCATCATCCGAGAACTCGAGCGATTTCTGGTTTAACGCTTAAAATAATTCCTCAATTTCAATTCAAAGGAATGGTGATTCAAATAGATCTGAGTTTTCATCCTGGGCTGATCATACTTCAACACCTTCAGAATCAGAGCCATGTTTCCATTTTTGGGGTTAGGATCAAATCCTTTAATCTCTTAAATTTTCGCACTGATTTGCTTTTACATAGGCTTGAACTATACGGCGGGCGTCAGAAGTTCCTTGAGACCGGATAAGGAGATAGCGTTGGTTGCAGTCACCGATGGAGAGCGCCCGGGCCATCCGGATGCAGTCCCGTTCATCGGTCAGATGCAAAAATGATTTTATGTCCTCATGACTCTCTTCTTTTTGAATAATTTTGGAATACACTATGGATTGTGCCGCCATCAGCGATTCCCATGCGTCGTCTGCCAGGCGGGGATGGAAAATATAGGCCAGGGTCAACTGGTCGCCCGGGCTGTACAGGTTCTGTTTCTGACCTGGCGCCTGCAATACAATGCGGTCAAGGAATGGACAACAAGGCCTCGGCAAATGGTTCTACCTGGATCAATTGTTTCCCTCTGGCATAGAGATCACGCTCAAGACAGCACATTTTCCGGCTGAATTCAGGGTATTCCATGTTATCTTCAATACTGTCCGTACTGACACCCACAACCTGGGCGTCCCATTTTTCAAATTCTTCCAGATCCCGCTGGAAAGCAATTAATTCATCCGTTCAGACGGGTATAAAAACTGCGTAATAAAGTGCCGGCACCACATTCTTTTTCCCGGTGAAATCACCGAGCGAAACCATTCCCTGTGTAGATTTACCTTTAAATGACGGGGCCTTGTCTCCAACGTCAAGACTGAAGGACACGGCCGGGGAAAACAAAAAGCCAAGCAGGATAGCGCACGGTAAAATCAGTCTTAATTTTTTCATTTTTATTTCTCCTGATGTGTTGTGATCATACCTAAGCAGAATTCAGTCTCGTAATTTTCAATCCAGGGACCTGCCTTTCCTCATTCCATGGTCATATATTCAGGATTGCGGGGTTCAACCAAATGCTTCAGATCAAGCCAGAACTTGGCCCGCTCTTCCGATTCCGGTGGCTGTTGAATCGGTAATTCAAGAAAAGGAACATCCATATTCAAGGCATCAAATTTTTCAGATAAGATTTCTGCCATAATACCCATGAGTATAGGATCTTCAGCACCCGGTTCGTCTACCGGCATGGGCGATTCTGTGCGATACCTGTTCACCTTGTGCCTGCCCCAGTGAATCCCGCAGGTCGGGCTGTTGTAAAGGCCGATATAGGCCACCAGACGATAGCCGTTTCTCAGGAATTCCTCAACCATAAGAAATGGGGTTTGCAGCAGTTCTTTGCAATGATTACGAAAAAACATATTGTCATATTGCTGTCTGCCCTGGGGATTACGCTGTAATCCCATGGCGGTTGTTTCAGGGCAGGCGTATTGGATAATACCGACCCGATACTTCATTAAATAATCCATTAATTCATGTGACAAGGGGAAATTTTGTCCAAGCACATGAACACGACAGTATGGATTAATTAAACACTGTGCAACTAAAATAATTTTTTTATCTTTCTTGCTCATAATGGGTGTCCTTTTAAATGAATAGAAAAAGGGTTCCTTTTTTACCGCGCCAGGGCCTTTGCAAAAATAGTAACGCCAAATTTTAGAGGCAGAGCTTGAAAAAAGGAGCTGTGTTTATGACCCTATAATAAAAGCATCTCCTCCCAAACTTTACAACCCCTTATATTATACGAGCGATGATTTTTATTTCCCGGCCGGAAAATGCTAACATCTATTATAAAATTATAATAACAGGTTGCATGAATTGGATAAGCGTGTATATTATTTGAACTGTATAATTTTATTTCTTTCACGATTTGTTCCGATAATATAAGACTCATCAGCTTTGATTCGATTGGTGTGCTCTTTGAGTGAAAAATAAAGTTACACGCATTCTTTATTAACCCAAATTTGGAGGATTCATCATGGAGGTAAAAGATTATTGTAAGGCAATGAAGGCAGAAGTTACTGCTTGGAAAGAAAAACTCGAAGCAATGAAAAAAGTTGCAGACACTTACGGATCTGCTGAAAAAGAAAAAGTATTACCATTAATTGGGCAGCTTGATCAAGAAGTCGTAGCAGCACAGCTTCGAGTTGATCAGTTAGAGAATGAATGTCCATCCGACTGGTCGCCCATGAAAAATGACCTTGATGACCTTTTTGGAACAGTTGGAAGCAAAGTTGACAGAGCATGGAAAGACCTTGAAGCTGGAAATGTAGGAGGCTGAACATCATAGCCATAGTGTTCGAATAAGAGAAAGGCCCCTCCCATACATTTGAGGGGCCTTTTTTTCGAGTATAGATCGCAGAATTTTAAGCTGGAGAGACTTCATGAAAACATTAGATACAGATGTGATCATTATTGGAGCAGGTATTTCCGGCTTGTCTTGCGCTAAGAATCTTATGAAAGAAGGTATAAGATTCTTGATTCTTGAAGCCTGTCAACGAGTGGGGGGCCGGATAAAATCAGATCGTGTTGATGGGTTTATACTTGATCATGGATTTCAAGTTTTGCAAACCGCTTATCCTGAGGCCCGCAGTCTGTTAGATTATGATGAACTCAATTTAAAACCATTTTCACCAGGCGTCGCGGTAAGGAAGAATGAACAACTGTTTTACATTTCTGATCCGATTCGAAGACCGCAGGATTTATGGGGTACGCTGACATCACCCATTGGCACAATAACGGATCGATTGAGAATTCTACGGCTCGTTGCTGAAAATAAAATTAAAGGACCAAAGGGCATCTTTGAATCAACGGATATGAGAACCATAGATTTTTTAAGGGCATATCCGTTTTCTGACCGCATCATCGAGAGTTTCTTCAGACCATTCTTCGCCGGTGTCTGCCTTGATCCTGAGATAAATGCATCCAGCAGGGTTTTCAGATATCTTTTTAACATATTTGCTTCAGGAGATGCCGCGCTTCCTGCCAAAGGAATGGGAGCAATCCCTTTGCAGCTTTCAGAAGGTATTCCAGCAAATCAAATCCGTTTGGGTACAAGAGTAGAATTGATTGATAATAAAAGTGTGACACTCACAACCGGTCAGAAAATTACCGGCAAAACAATTGTAATTGCAACAGAAGGACCAGAGACAAAACGATTGTTAAAAAGTCCTGTCAAATCTATGTCAAAGGGAGAACGGTGTCTATATTTCTCTGCTGAAAACCCTCCTATTTCCAGCCCATTTTTGATTTTGAATGGCGAAGGAAAAGGGCTCATTAACAATCTTGTTATACCAACCCTGACGGCGCCTTCTTATTCGTCATCTGGTAGACACCTGATAGCTGTTGTCGTGCTGGATCATCAATCAATGGACAATGAATCATTGGAGGGTTCGGTTCAAAGCGAATTGCTTCAATGGTTTGGAGACCCAGTCAGAAACTGGCATCATATAAAAACATATCATATTGATCATGGGCTGCCGGATCAGTCTCCACCCGTATCAAACCCGGCAATCGATTCTGGTCGAGTAAGGGATGGTGTATACACCTGTGGTGAATATCAAAGTATTCCTGGCATCCAATGGGCGCTGTTGTCCGGTCGCATGACAGCAGAGCAAATAATAAACGAAAACCATTTCAATTGAGTTGGTCATATGGTGATGAGAAAAATTCATATGGCAGCTTGAAATAAAATATAAGCGGGGTAATGATGAAACCAACTATGATTATTTACGGTGCCTCCGGTGCAATTGGATCTGCTACGGCAAAAATACTCTATGACCGAGGATTCAGCGTTCATCTGGTTGGAAGGAATGAGAAGAAGCTTGTGAGCTTGGGCAGTGATCTTAACGCCGGGATCACCATTGGAGATGTTACGGATCAAGACCTGTTCAAACGCGTGAACGATGATGCTGGAAGTGATATCGGGGGAATTGTGTATGCCGTGGGTACAATCAACCTGGGCAGCATTCGAAAGTTCAAGGAAGCGGATTTTCTTCTCGATTTTAAAGTAAATGCGTTAGGTGCTGCGATGGCAGTCCAGTCTGCTTTTACCAAACTTAAAAAAAACAAACAAATATCATCTATTGTTCTGTTTTCAAGTGTGGCAGCTCAAAGGGGATTTTCAATGCATACCTCCATCGGTATGGCCAAAGGGGCTGTAAATGGATTGACTCGTTCGCTGGCTGCTGAGCTTTCACCTAAAATCCGAGTGAATGCGATTTCACCATCCGTCACACAGACGCCTCTATCCGAAAAGATTTTGTCCAATGAACAGATGGCTGAGTCGATTAAAAATAAGCATCCCTTAAACCGTCTGGGAACCCCCGAAGACATCGCAACGCTTGCCGCATTTTTAATTTCAGAGGACGCTGGATGGATCACAGGTCAGATCATCGGGGTTGATGGGGGTCGCTCAACAATCGAAGTGAAGGGATGATAAACGTGTTGAATGAATTAACATTCCAGGATCGGGCAGCCGGTTCATTGGCTGGGCTTTTCATTGGAGATACTCTGGCAATGCCGGTTCATTGGTACTACGATACCAAGGCCTTGAAAAGAGATTACGGATTGGTGAAGGATTTTGTGGCACCACAGAACCCACACCCAGATTCGATCCTATGGCGGTCATCTTATTCACCACGAAACAAGCGCGTTGATATTTTGCACAACCAATCAAAATTCTGGGGCCAGCGAGGAATACATTACCATCAATTTCTGAAAGCCGGAGAAAATACCCTGAATCTAAAACTTGCCCGGGAACTGCTGCTATTTCAAAATGATAACGAATATGATGAACGTGTTTGGTTAAATCATATGGTCACCTTTATGACCACTCCTGGCAATCATAATGATACATATGTAGAGGAATATCTCAGATATTTTTTTACCCAATACGGTAAAGGATGTGACTTGATGGAATGTGGTAGAAAGGATGAAAACCATATAGGCGGATTGAGTCTCATGCTGCCGCTTCTCATTGTATTGGGACAAGACAGGGAATATGCTTTAAAAACAGCTTTAAATCATATGAACTTGACACATGGAGGCCCTGCCATGAATTACGGAGGAAAAATTATTGCTGATATTATCCTTGATGTGCTCCATGGGAAAAAGCTTGAAAATGCAATTGTTGAGCATTATCGAACAAAAGGTGGCAATGTGTCAGCAGATTCATTTGAATCTTTAATTGAATTTCCGGATCATATCGTCGTTGGAAAGCATTTTTCATCCGCCTGTTACATGGACCAGTCAATCCCTGCGACGCTTTATCTGGCCTTTAAATATGCTCAGGAGGCTGAGTCTGGCTTGATTTCAAACACCATGTGCGGGGGTGATAATGCCGGAAGGGGATCGGTTTTGGGTTCCCTGCTGGGTGCTGCCGGCGGTTTAAATTGCTGGCCGGACAGATGGATTAATGGTTTAATTGATATTACCCAAAATGACCTTTCTAAATGGGTTTAATTAATTTGAGTCAATTTGATTGTATAACAAAAGATGAATGCTGTTACAAAAAAAAACATATTGAAAAGGAAAGTAAAAAATGGAACTGAAAAATTATTTTGAAACGACAACAGGAACTGGTATTTTTTCAACTGCTGACAAGAATGGCCATGTTGACGCTGCCATTTATTCACGGCCTCATTTCTTAGAAGGGGAAACATTGGCGTTCATTATGCGGGATCGCCTGACTCACAAAAATCTTGAGTCTAATCCACATGCAGTTTACCTTTTTATTGAAGACGGACCCGGGTACAACAAGGGCACACGGTTATACCTGACCAAGGTAAAGGAAGAAAAAAATACGGAAAGGATTGAATCTTTGAAACGCAGGAAAAAACAGTTCGATCCCGGCGAGGACAGATTCCTCGTGTTTTTTGAACTTGATCGGCAGCGTCCACTCGTCGGTGATGATAATAGGAAATGACGATTCAAGCATCCCGCATAAAAAAATTAAACCAATTACCACATTCTTCCGGGATGTTTGTGTTGTATTGGATGCAGCAGTCACAGCGGGCTGAGTGCAATCATGCGTTAGAGCATGCCATTGAGCAGGCAAATATTCAGGGACGGCCTATCCTTGTGCTATTTGCGTTGACGGATGATTATCCGGATGCCAACCTGCGGCACTACACCTTCATGCTGGAAGGATTGAAAGAGACAAAACAACAGCTGGCATCAAGGGGCATCCAGATGGTTGTCCGGTATGGGAATCCAGTGCATGCAGTCCTGGATGTTGGACTCAATGCGTCTATGATTGTCTGCGACAGGGGGTATTTGCGTCATCAAAGATCCTGGAGAAAGAAGATTGCTGAAAAAGCCCCCTGCGGTGTTGTCCAGGTTGAAAGTGATGTGGTTGTTCCGATAGAGGAAGTCTCTGATAAGGCAGAATATGCAGCATATACCATACGAACCAAAATAAACCGGCAACTTGAGGCGTATCTGAAAGATCTGGAGCCCAGGGCAGTGTTGCATCCATCTATGTCTATATCCATACGGGGAATTGAACTTGATAATATTCAAACCGTATTAGATCAATTGAATATTGATGGCAGTATTCCACCTGTGTCACATTTTTTCAAGGGGGGGACATCCCGGGCAAAAGACAGGTTTGGCGATTTTATTGAAAACCGGTTCCACCAATATGTGGCGCATCGGAACCAGCCCAAAACCTTGGATGTATCATTTATGAGCCCCTATCTTCATTTTGGCCAGATTTCTCCGCTTTATCTGGCGCTTAAAATTAAAGCAAGCGATGATCATTCTGAAGAGGATAGGAAATCATATTTAGAGGAGCTGATCATTCGAAGAGAATTGGCCATGAATTTCGTCTATTTTAACCCGGCATATGACGTTTTGGACTGCCTTCCAAACTGGGCAAAGAAAACCCTGGCTGAACATAAAAAAGATGCTCGTCAGTTCCTTTATTCAAAGTCTGAGCTTGAAAACAGTCAGACACATGATGAATATTGGAATGCAGCAATGCGCGAAATGAAGATTTCAGGCTTTATGCACAATTATATGAGGATGTATTGGGGGAAAAAAATTCTTGAGTGGAGTGAAACACCTGAAAAGGCCTACGAAACGTTAACGGCAATCAATAATGCATACTTTTTAGACGGCAGGGATCCCAATTCTTATGCCGGTATTGGATGGATTTTCGGCCTGCATGACCGAGCCTGGTTTGAAAGACCGGTATTTGGTAAGGTTCGCTATATGGCCGCATCTGGACTAGAACGAAAATGTGACATTAAAGGGTATGTCCGCAGAATAAACCAAATGATTTAAATATAAACGGGGCAAATATGCGAACAAATAATTTATCAGTTGAAGATCTTGGAGAATTGGTTGTCCTAAATGATAAAAATGAGCCTGTGAAATTATTTACCTTGTGGCAGGACAAACCAGCCCTATTGGTTTTTGTCCGTCATTTTGGCTGAGTGTTCTGCCGTCAGCAGGTGGCTGAACTGGCAGAAGAGTCTCAAAATTTTTATGATAAAAATGTAAATCTTGCGGTCATTGGTTCAGGTGACCCCCGTCATTTTAAAGAATTCAAAAAAACAACCGGATATGGCGGCCTTCTTTTTTCTGACCCTTCTCTGGCAGCTTTCTCTCTTTTAGGCTTTTCAAAGGGGCTTGCAGGTTTTATGAGCATCAGTTCTGTATTCAAGGCGGCTTCTGCCCTGAAAGAAGGCCATCGACAGGGGTCAGTTCAAGGCAGCACACTGCAGCTGGGTGGCGCGATTGTGATTGACGTATCCGGTGCTGTCTGCTATTTTTTTTCTGGTAGAAAAGCAGGGGATCATCCCAAAATAAATGAATTACTAAACGCTGTTGATGATTTGCAGCCGTTGTGACTCAGGTGCAAAAAGGATCATGAATTTTTTGTATCCTATTAAAATTTCGTGGAAAAAACTATATTATTTATGAAGTACCCTTCCTCATAAATTACACCGATAAATTCATTAACACCT
>Ga0208900_1000499_pt1 | contig 24602 bp, 12 predicted proteins | sample AntAceMetag02UKK_FD_184763 | JGI IMG/M metagenome (GOLD analysis project Ga0208900, IMG submission 184763) | Saline lake microbial communities from Ace Lake, Antarctica - Antarctic Ace Lake Metagenome 02UKK (SPAdes) (version 2) | ecosystem: Environmental > Aquatic > Non-marine Saline and... | reverse complement strand
TCAAATATATGAGGCCACAAACTGCAAACACACGCAAGCGGCAGTGAAAAAATATGTAGTGTACCACTAATTTTGTAAATGCTTGCTATCCAGCAAACTGAATTCCATAATAGCCAAGTTGGGTTAAGCAGTCGGCAATTACCATCTTTTAGGATTTCAAACTATCCGCTTCTGTGTTGATTATTGCAAATAAAGTTGGTATGAACAAAAAGATGATCATCCATCCTAATGTATTCGATTTCATCAGGTTTACCCAGAGCTAGTGTATCACCGCCCTCGATAAATTGCATTTGCTGTGTGTAGAGGTTATAGCGTAATGGCTTTCCATTAATCTGAGTTCCGTCCCTGAGTACAATTACCCCTTCGCTAAACTCCGTATTGAAATAGGCAGTTCCCCGTAAACCGGGAAGTTCATAGGTATCATGCCCACCGGAAGAGGTTGACTGCATGTTGATACCTTGCTGATTTGATGTTGGCTCCAAATTGCTTGAATTGGATTTCTGTAATTTGCCTGGCTGCTGTGCAAACACTCCTGATGTAGCGTAAAGGAGCATGAGCAGCATTGTTGTTGTAATAGTTTGTGTTTTCATAATACTTGTTTTTATGGTTAATAGAAAAGTGGTTATGATAGACAAATAAGTTTCGCGAAATATAGCGAAAAAACATGGAAAAAGCAAGTTTAATGCCATGAAAAAGAATGTGATGAATTGCAAGATTCCACATGAAGTTTAAGAGTTTTAAAGGCTGCATTTATTTAACCATTAAGAATAAACCATTGACAAGGTCATTTAAAATATATTTTTGCAAGCAGTAACTTTAAATTAAATATGCACAAAACCGAAAGTCTTCTCGCTAACAAATCACCATTTTTACAATTACTGGTGTTAATTATGATGATTTTAATCTCCGTATTATTCACCTTTTTGATAGGAATATTGGTTGGCTTGCCTTTTTTTGGAACTGATATTCTTGATTTGCTTTCCGAAGCTTCAAATATGGGTAATCATGAGGAGGTTGCCCTGATGAAATATTTTCAGGTAGTTAGCCAGATCGGCATGTTTATCATACCTTCCATTGTATTTTCGTTGCTGGTTTCCAGACAAATTGGTAAGTATTTGAGCTTAGAAAAGTTCCCGAATTACTTATCATTAATTTCTGCTATAATTTTAATATTTACCATACTTCCAGGCATCAACTGGCTTGCAGAAATTAATCAAACCATGACCTTACCCGACTGGCTGGGTGGGGTAGAAAACTGGATGCGGCAAAGCGAAGAAAGCGCTGCCAGGTTAACCGAGGCCTTTTTAAAAACTGAAACACTTTCAGGTTTGCTCCTAAATTTATTTATGGTGGCTTTTTTAGCGGCTATTGGCGAAGAATTACTTTTTAGAGGTATCCTGCTCCGGATTTTAAACAACTGGTTTAATAACGCCCACCTTGCTATTTGGATCACCGCCATACTATTCAGCATGATGCACTTGCAATTTTTCGGATTCCTTCCCAGGCTTGCTCTCGGGGCTTTATTCGGCTATTTATTGATTTGGTCCGGTTCGCTATGGCTACCAATTATTGCACACTTTTTAAACAATGCAGCCGCTGTTTTGGTTTATTATTTTTACAACAAAGAAATAATTGATACAAGGGTTGAAAATTTTGGAACCCTAAACGATTCATTACTTTTTATTATAAGTATTCTTATTTCCTCTGGTTTGCTATTCATGGTTTATTTCAGTGGTAAAAACCGACAAGCTCAGAATACATAGTAACTTTTAAAATTTATTACGCTAACTAAAATTTATTACACAGATGAAATCACTTTATTACTCAATTATTATGCGAATTTTTATCGGGATTGTTATAATACCGATTGTGTTTTTTATTCCATCCCAATTGATGCATGCCCAGCATTTTGAAAATCGTGGAATTGAATCTTTTGACAATTCGCCAAAAGATGGATTACCCCCCGGATGGGAAGTAAGCCCAGGTACCGGAAACCCGCATGGTGTAATAGTAGTTTTGGGTGCAAACCCACGAATCAACGATATTCCGATACATGTTGGCGATTACATTGGAGCATTTTATATGGATGATTTTGGCGAATTAAAATGTGGTGGCGCTGATTTTTGGAATGGTACCGAAAATATAATTTTTACCGTTTCCGGGGATAACAACGAAACTCCCGAAAAAGATGGGTTTAGTTATGCAGAAACCATGCATTTTAAGGTTTATTACCAGGACAATCAAAAAGACTACGATGTAACAAGCATTGCATGGGATCCGTCATTTTCCCAAACTAACAAATGGATTCCACTGGGTGTGTCTTCGGCCATCGATATGGTTTGTATTGTTGAATTTGATGCTTATGCTACCCTTAGCGAAAACCCGATTTGCACAGGGCAAACCATAGATCTGGCAGCAAATATTTTTATCGGAACTACGGGCAGTTATACTTACCAGTGGTCATCAAACCCTGTCGGGCTAAACTCTACATCCCAAAATACTTCACATACACCGCTTGAATCGACAATTTATACACTCGAAGTATTTGACGGAACCATAACTTCGATTCATAATTTACCTGTTGTTGTTTTAAACAATCCCGAAATTTTCCCGGGAGATGATTTAACCATTTGTGAAAACCAAAACGCGCAATTGACGGCCCAGGCAACTAATTATTCCAGCATTATTTGGGAAACTTTTGGCGATGGCACATTTCAAAATCCGGGATCATTGCAAGCAATTTACCATCCGGGCATTCAGGATAAAGAAAATGAAATTGCTGAACTTTCAGTAAGCGCCTTGCCCATTAATCCGTGTCAACAGGAAGTTTCAGGTAACCTGACAATATTTTTACAATCCGTTTCCGAAATATCGCTCCCTGCAACACTCGAGTTTTGTGAAATAGGGGATATGATGGTTGAAGCACAAGCCAGTTTGTATAGCTCTGTCTTCTGGTCAACATCGGGCGATGGTTCATTTTCCAACCCCGAAGCATTGATTACACAGTATTTTCCCGGCCCATCGGATTTAAACATCAACGAATTTATTTTAACTGCTAATGTCAGCAGCTTGGCTCCATGTGTATTGACCAACTTCGCGCAAGCTTCGGTATCAACATTTAACGGCCCTACCCTTAATGCACCAGCCAGCAAAACTGTGTGTGAAAATAACAATGTGAATCTTAACAGTATAGCCTTTAATTCCTCCGCTACACTGTGGACTACCAGTGGAGATGGTACTTTTGAAAACCCTCAAATGGCAGGTACGGTTTATTATCCGGGCATCAACGACAAGGCTACCGGTGGAACATCTGTAACTGTTTACGCTTTTGGCAATGGTGTTTGCCAGGAGTCGTCGATCTCGAAAAATGTCCAGATTATTCTGGTTTCTGCACCCACAGCTAATGCCGGAGAAGACCTGCCGGTATGTAAGGGTGGAACAGTAAATCCAACAGGATCTGTAAATAATTCCCCTATCTTCAGTTGGTCAACTGGTGGCGATGGTTATTTTAATAATATTTATAGTCAAACACCAGTTTACTACCCTGGCAGTAACGATTTTAACTCCCCATCATTTAAGCTCTACCTCACAGCAATGGCTAATTACCCCTGCAACCTGCCCGCTGTTGATAGCATATTAATTAATGTCCACCCCGAACCGGATGTAGAAATTGGACTTAATACTGCTTCGATTTGCCAGGGAGATTATTATTATTTCGGGCAAGCCCTGGCATTAAACTACGCTTCAGTTAATTGGTTTACCATCAACGGAAGTGGTACATTTGATGATAATGCATTACTGAATCCGTCTTACTTCCCCGACCCACAGAATGATTTCCCCCTGGGATCGATTATTATTGGCCTTACAGCGCTGCCCCTTGAGCCATGCACAACATCAACAGATGATTTTATGACACTGATAATTGCCCCTAATCCTAATATTGATGCAGGTATTGATGCTACAATGATTCAAGGCGAAACATTTACGCCCCAAGCTGTTGGAGGAAATTACACTTCGGTTTTGTGGAGTACCTCAGGCGATGGTACCTTTGATTTGCCGGCAACACTATATCCGCAGTATTCCCCCGGAACAACCGACATCTTAAACAATACGGCAACACTAAGTATTGTTGCTCAGCCCTTGAGTACCTGTACAACCATTGCAAATGATGATATGGTTCTGACTATTCTTAACGAGCAAAATATTCTATTGACAGAGGGTATTCAAAGTTTTTCAACATATATTAACGTAGATGATAAAACTTTTGAGGAGGTAATTTCGCCCATAGAAAGCAAAGTTGTTTTTGCGCAGCATTTTTTACAAGTTTACTGGCCCGAATATGATATTAATACCTTCGGGGATTTTGAAGTCGGGAATGGTGCCACGCTTGTGCTAAACGCCAACACATCTTTGTCCTTATCGGGTTTTGAAACAATTAATAAAACCATTACTTTGACAAAGGGATGGAATATCCTCCCAATTCTAACACCCTGTGGTGTAAGTGCCCAGCATATCTTTAACCAACTGGGACAATCATTAATAATTATAAATGAGGTTGATGGAGATAACACATTTTATCCATCAGGTGGAATTGCTACACTTGAGAATCTGCAAACGGGAAAATCATACCTAATTAAAGTGTCTGAAGATAAAAACTTCATTTTCCCTGATTGTGAAAAATAATTTTTAAATATCACACACACTGGCACTATAATTGTAATTGTGATATTTCCCATATTGATACAGGCATTTTAAACTATTGATTTATTGTGTTTTAAGTATTACTATTTTAAATTTAATGAATACTATTCCCATATTGAAATTCCATCAATGAAAATATTGGATTTTTTCTGTTTATGAAGATTTTAAGTTTAATTCACACAGGGATTCTTACTACTACCAATAAAAAATTACTCTAATCGCATCATACCCCCCCCAACAAAAGGAGAATTTAAACTACAATTATCATGACCAACCAAGGTATCCCAATAACATAAAAAAGTCTCGTTCCAACATTTACAACTTTCCAAAATTGAGATTGCATGATTATCCTTGTATTTAAGTGTGCCTCCACGATACTTTTGTTTCACTAGTAATTAAAAAAGCAAAGTGATGAAGACAAAACATATCATACTCGCCGCAATAATCCTCTGCATGATGGCAACAGCATTTACAAATTACGCCAGTGCTCAAAATAACGGAATCCCTTCAGGATGGGAATTTGTTACAACATCATCAAACCCCCACGGTATTATTATCATGCTCGATGCCAATCCAAGAATAAATGACATCCCAATTCAGGTCGGCGATTACATTGGAGCATTTTTTACCGATGAAAACGGTGATTTAAAATGTGCCGGTGCAGACTTTTGGCTTGGCGATGCAAATATCATATTTACCGTAAATGGAGATGAAGCAAATACCCCCGAAAAAGATGGTTTCGCTTATGCCGAACAAATGTATTATAAGGTTTACTCATGGAGCAATCAAAAAGAATACGATGTTGACATCTATAGTTTCAGTTCTGAATATTACGGTACAGACCATTGGGTTCCCCTTGGACTTTCAGCAATAACCAACCTGGTTTGCAATGTTGAATTTGATGCTTTTGCCTCTGCAAGCCCAAATCCCGTATGCCTCGGTAATGAAATCACACTTTCTGCCAATATCTTTGTTGGAACTACCGGCAATTACACCTACACCTGGTCGTCGCAACCCGAAGGGCTGTCGTCCACAAACCCTGAAATTATTCTTACCCCCGAAGTTAGTACAGTATTCACCTTGCTTGTTTCCGATGGAGCGCTAACTTCAAGCCATGAACTAACTGTTGAAGTAAATGAAAATCCAGTTATCGAAGCCGGCGAGGATTTAACAATTTGCTCGATGGGTTATGCCACGCTTTCGTCTTATGCACAAAACTATTCGTCGGTAAATTGGGAAACCAATGGTGATGGGACATTTTCGAATCAAAGTTCTACATGTCCAACATATTATCCGGGAGAAACAGATGTTTTAAATGGCATTACCAACCTATCTGCTACTGCCAATCCATTTTCAGCATGCAATGTTTATGCTTCAGATGATATTGAAATTACCATTCAATCCATTCCAACAATTGGCGCACCTACGGAACTTTCGGTTTGTGGGGTACAAAACATTATTATTGATGCGAATGCCAATAATTATTCAAGCATTAATTGGAGCAGTAACGGAGACGGAACTTTTGATGATCCTACCATTGAAGAAGTTCAATATTTTCCGGGGTCAACCGACCTCCAGTTGGGTGAATTTACACTTAATATTTGTGCCTCGGCTATTCTACCAGGTGTTGACGAAACCTGCTCACAAATTCATGTCGAAATTTTTGGTGCCCCAACAGTATTAGCTCCTGCCTCACAATCAAAATGTGATAACCTTCCCATTCCGGTAACATGCATACCGAAAAATTATTCTGGCTTGTTGTGGACAACCATAGGCGATGGAACATTTGAAAATGCTCAAATCCCATGCACAAAATATTTTGCCGGCGAACAGGACAAACTCAATGGCGGTACCTTAGTTACAGTAAATGTTTTTGGTGAATCGGCCTGCGAAACTTTTCCTGTATCAAAAAATATTAACATCAATTTAAGCCCTTCACCAAATGTTGATGCCGGGGAGGGTTCAGTACTTTGCACAAACCAGAATCTACAACTCAACGGTTCAGTTGAAAACTATACATATTTTATGTGGACAACATCAGGTGATGGTAATTTTAGTGATATGATTGCCGAAAACCCAATTTACTATCCGGGCGCTAACGATTTAAGCAATGGAAACTTCACCTTAACTCTTGTAGCCTATCCAATTTATCCTTGTACCGGGGCTATTAATGATGAACTTTATATTGAAATAGTTGGAGCGCCATCAGTTGAGATAGCCGTGGAAGACAACCTGACATTCCCAATGGGCGCTGCACTTGAAATTGCTTGCACAGCAGATGATTTCCAGGCCATATTGTGGGAAACAACAGGTGATGGTGAATTTAATGATCCTTCAAACCTTTCGCCATTATATACTCCCGGAACAAATGATGCAACAGGCGATGATGTTGTACTTTCGGTTACCGCTTTTGCAGCCACGAATTGTGGAGCAGATGCCAGCGATGAGGTGATTGTAGCTTTTACACAAATGGCCTCCGTTTCAGCAGGTATAAATGTTACGGCATGCGAAACAGGTGCTGATTTAAATGCAAGCAGTCAGTTTTGCAATTCGTTTGCCTGGGAAACCAACGGAGACGGCATTTTTAGTGAGCCCTCATCAGAAACAACATCGTACATCCCCGGGCCAAATGATGTTTTAAACGGAACGACCCAAGTTTGTATAAATGGTTTTTACGGTGAAAACCAAAGTGTTTCTGACTGTATTACAGTAAGCTTTATTCCTAATCCACTCGTTCAACATAATTCAACACAGACTGAAGTTTGTTACAACGAAGCTGCACAATTAGAAATTACTGCTACAAATTATTCATCAATCTTTTGGTACACAACCAACGGCGGCGGCCAATTCAGCAGCAATTGCAGCACTACCAATACTTACAACCCTTCACCCGCAGTTGATTACCCCCAGGGATGTATCACAATTTTTGTTTTGGCACAACCTCTATCTCCTTGTTCAACAGTTGGCGAAGATTCGTTTGAGCTCTGTTTTATATCTAATCCCACTGTTCAACATGAATCAACACAAACAGAAGTATGTTACAACGAGGCTGCACAATTAGAAATTAATGCTACAAATTATTCATCAATCTTTTGGTACACAACCAACGGTGGCGGCCAGTTCAGCGGCAATGGCAACACTACCAATACTTACATTCCTTCACCCGTAGTTGATTACCCCCAGGGATGTATCACAATTTTTGTTTTGGCACAACCTTTATCCCCTTGTTCAACAGTTGGCGAAGATTCGTTTGACCTCTGCTTTTTACCAGACCCAACAGTATGCGCAGGAAATGATGTAACAATAAACGAAGAACAATCCTTTACCCCGATACCAACTGTTTGCGATCAAAGTGCAATCTTATGGGAAACTTCAGGTGATGGATATTTCAGCGATGCCACATTATTGAACCCTGAATATTTTCCGGGAAGCGAAGACATAAACAATGGCAACGCAGCATTAACGATTACAGCATTTCCGATAGCAAACTGCAGCAACCCGGTTATGGATCAAATCGATTTAACCATTCATCGTGTTCAAACTATCTACATCCCGGCAGGTTGGAGCGGTTTCTCATCATACATACAAAATGAAGAGGCCATTGAAAATTTATTTGCTCCAATAGCCGATTATCTTATCACTGCACAAACAATATCAAATATTTACTGGCCCGAAGGTGGCATTAATACTATTGGTAATTTTTCAAATATAAAAGGTTATAAAGTAAAAATGAGCGAAGGACAATCCCTCACCATCTCAGGAAAATTTAGCACGAACACCAGTATCCAATTAACCGCTGGCTGGAACTTAATCCCCATTCTTTCATCATGCTATATCAGTCAATATGATATTGTAAATCAATTTGGCGGCACTTTATTATTAATGAAAGAAATTGGTGGCAACGGCATTATTTGGCCCGAACTCAACATATACAACCTTGCAGCAGTAGCACCGGGAAATGCGTACCTTGTGGCAGTGAGCCAAAATACTACACTAACATTTGAGGCGTGTGATGCGATGAAGAGCAGTATTTCAGGAAACGAAACTTTGTTTACCAACAATACACCCTGGAAAACCCCTGAGCAAACAACAATAAGTCATAGCATTGCATTTGAGGGTTCGGCTTTGGACAACTTTAATACAGGCGACTTTCTTGGCGCTTTTAACGAACAAGGTGTTTGTGTAGGAATTACAGAAGTTACAGACGGCAATCAAAATTTCGCCATTTCAATATTTGGAGATGAAGCAATGACTACAAATACCGAAGGCATGGAAGAAGATGAAATTATCGAATTCCGTATTTACAACACATACACACAAACCGAAACTCCGGTTGAAGCTACCTACAGCAGCGAATACATACAATCAAGCGGAACGTTTACAGAAAACGGCCTTTCGGTAGTAACAAACACAACAATAAAATCAACATCAATTTTTGAAGCAAGCACCAATACTATTTCACTATATCCAAACCCATCAAAAGGCATGGTAACATTTAATGCTGAAGACAGCTACTCAACATACCACATTACAATAAGCGATATGGGCGGCCATGCAATTGTTGAAAATAATTTCACAGGATCATCACAAATGGATTTATCAGTTTATCCAAAAGGATTTTATATCGTGATAATAAAAGGGGAAACATATCATAGTACCGAAAAATTAATTCTTGAATAGAAATAATTTTTCTTTGGAAAAAGGGGGAAACCTCCGGGGCTAATACTTCGGAGGTTTTTTATTTGTGGGTAAGGAGTTGTGAACTTATAACTGCCACCGATCAATATTTTAAAAGTGCCCGACCAACCTCTTCTTCATTTTGCACTTCAATATCAACCAGCTCCAAATCGATAATATTCCACTTTTTAATTACTCCTTCAACCAACGATTTTCTAACAATCCAGATAAAAACAAAGCCTGAATCCAAAATAAGTTGATCGATGGATGAAGCCCATCCTTCGCCCTTCATTTCAAGTGGACCAACTTCATCAACTACCACGAAATCCTTATCCGCGGTTTTATTTGAACTCAGCAGGCTGTATCCAACATTCTGGCCATCGCTATTGAAACGAAAAGGGCCGATCTTTTCGCCTGAATCAAAATGGATGCTGCAAAGCGGTTTTGATTTTTCTGATTCAATATCGAAAATACTGAACGATGACCGGCGATTATTTTCAAACTCGCCGGGGGCTAAAAACCCGCCAACAAGTTTTCCGTTTGCTTTTAATATAGTAGTTAGTTTGGAAGCAAAAGTGGTTTTACCACCCTGCTTTTCACCTGTGATGATTACCACCTTTGGTTTTGAAATTATTTTTTTAAACAATTCCAGGAGCAGGTCAGCACTGTCAAGAATACCGGAAATGCTTTTTGTAGGCGATTTAATGATTGAAAGAGGTTTGGGTGCATTTTTAATAACCCAGGGCAGCACCGAAAACGCGAGGCCAAGCGAGAGGTAAAGCTGGGAAAAGCCCCGTTTCATAAGCAGGTTTTTTATAAGTGGGTTTCGCATTTCTATGCTCACCGATGAAAATCCTACCAAAATCAAAACAGCCCTAACATTCATCTGCACGCCGGCAATCAATCCTTCGTGGTTAAACACATCTCCCTTATTGAAACCATTATAAAACAGCGTGGCTAAAAATGTGAGTACAATAACCTGGAACCAAAAAAATGGCCGCTTCAGGTGTTTTAGCGACTGCCGGTAATGAAACACTGTAAATAGCACATAAAAAAATATGGATACTAAACCATAAACATAAGAATAACTTACAATAAGCAAACAGACAATTATAGCAAAAACATGAAAAAAAAGCAGCTTTACCGAATAATTTTGATTGGCCTCAAGATGAAAAAAACTGTCTGAATTATATTCCGGGGTTTTTATCACATCTGGATTTTCTGTGCCCGGTTTACTTTTCTTTTCCCCAACCAAAAATCCAATTATTGATGCTACAATCCCGAGTACGGCATAAAAGCTAAACAATATCCACAGGGCATATTCAGGTTTCAAATTGGTAAACCCGATTTGATCGGTGGCATATTTATAAAGATTAACCAAAACCGTAACAATGTCGAAGCCGTATATCATCAGGAGATTTACAATTTTATGGGCAATGGTGCTCATTAGCGCAAACGACCCGGCAATCATATAACCCGTAATATTAGCCCCAAAAAGTCGAACGAAAAATTCCATGAGGAGGGCCTCGGCCATAATTCCGGTCATGGGGCCCAAAAGAATTGCACTCGGGGAAATGGATTTCATTAAAGCACAAATTAATCCGGCACGCCACAACAAGCCTTTTTGTTTCCAGTGCCTATGAAAAGCAACCATTACAATAACGCTGATCATGGCCAGTATGGTGCCGGCCATCGGAAAACGAAGGTTATGAAAAAAACTCCCTACAACAATTTCAAATGTTGCCCATAAACTTCCTACAACACTTGCCTTTAACCAAACATCAGAAAGTTTTTTCATTTTATCTATTATGCTTGAAATTTCTTTTAAAAAAAAAGCATTGCCCATGATCCGAACAATGCTTTATTTAATTAGTGTCTTTCTTTTTAAAAATAGTTCATCAATTCATCAAGCTTTTCATCAATTTTTGCAGCCTGATCGGTTTGTTTAGCCCTATTGGCCAACAACGACATTTGCTGAAGCACCATTAAGGCCTGCTGGATGTCCTGCTGATAATACTGCTTAAAGTTATTATCAAGCGAAGCATAATACCTCAAATCCTCAATATAGCGTCCGCTAATCACATCCGAGGCTTCATTGCCTTTATCATAAGCTTTTGCATCGTAATAGGTTTCAACCATTGGTATCACGTAAATATCCCACGGAATTTTTTCGTTCGGGAAAAATGTCCTTAAAGCGTCCAGGGTTTCCACAGCTTTCTCGGGTTTATCCTCATCGACAAGTGCCTGCGCCAAACGAAGATAATTCTGCTTTGGCATAATCGAGTTTCGGCGGCTTTCAGGATCAATATAAACACCCGGCTTTTCCAAGTTGCCCCATTTGGCTTTATTCACAAGCAGGTCGAAAGTTTCTTCGGTATCAATACCACCCAAACCCTTGATAAGGTGGGGTGCTTTTACCGGAAGGAATCGATAAACCACGCCTTCCAAATGGCAATAGTCATCCACGTCCAGTACCTTTTCGATGGCAGCCGGGCTTGTAAAATAAACCGGACGCTCCCAATTATTAGAAGCAATAAAGTCGATAAGCATCAAATCATTTTTATACAAATAGTTTTGTTTGACTTTCCAGCTTATTTCATCAACAATTTTATCCTGCATATCTTCGGGTACCAAACCTTTACTGATAAGTTCATTTTTATTGATAGTAATTTTAAGGTTTTTGGTAGGGATAAAATTGAGTTTTGCGGTGCTTCCGTAGCTCCACTTGGTTTTCTCGCTATCGCTCGCGATAAAATTAACCACATCTTTCAACTCCTGCGCACCTTTTATTTGGTCCATTTCGATAACCGGAACATAATTGTTCATACCTTTCTCATAATCTTCGTACGAGAGTGTGAAAGGAAGCTTTTCGGAATCATAAATTTTTCGCATCATCTGGTGGATATACCACTCGCCCGAGGCAAGCATATAGTTAACCACCCTCACATCGGTTCGCACGCCTTCCACTTCCTGCACGTACCACAAGGGGAAAGTATCGTTATCGCCATTGGTAAACAAGATTGCATTGGGTTCGCACGATTCGAGGTAGTTTATGGCAAAATCGCGGGCAGCGTATTTACCCGATCTGTTATGGTCGTCCCAACCCTGCGAAGCCATAATTCCCGGCACCAAAACCAATGTTGCCCCTGTAACTAAAATCGCGGAAAGGTTTGCATTCATAACTTTTTTAAAGATATTGAAAAGGGCTAAAACTCCCAGCCCAATCCAAATAGCAAAAGCATAACCCGAACCGGCATAAGCATAATCCCGCTCGCGGGGCTGGTAGGGATACTGGTTAAGATACACCACAATGGCGAGCCCTGTAAGCAGGAATAGCAGGGCAACAACAATAGTATTTTTAAAATCGCGATTGAGCTGGAAAAACAATCCGGCAAGCCCCAATAAAAGGGGTAAAAAGTAAAACTTATTATTTGCCGCATTTTGCCTGCTTGGCGGGAGGTCGTTCTGGTTTCCAAGCCTGCCCGAATCAATATAATCAATACCGCTTATCCAGTTTCCATTTTCTATTTCACCATGTCCCTGTATATCATTTTGCCGTCCCGAAAAATTCCACATAAAATACCTGAAGTACATAAACCCTACCTGGTATCTTAAAAAATACGTCAGGTTTTCACCAAAGGTAGGTTTAACGATAGTTTCTGTTTCGCCATTGGGCTTAACATGTCTTTTTGCCACACCATCAACCTTGCCCCATTCTTTATATTCGCGAACATGAATAGATTTTTGGTTAGTCCACATACGTGGGAAAATGGTGGTAAACTCCGAATCATAAATAGGAACAGTACCTTCGCGGTCATCAGCTACCCTGTACTTCCCCGTTTTATCATCACGCAGGTAAACCGGATTTCCGTTGCCATAATCTTCAATAGGAGAATTATAATACTGACCATAGGCAATTGGCCAATCGCCATACTGCTCACGATTTAAATATGAAAGCAGGCTAACGGCATCTTTTGGAGCATTCTCGTTAATTGGCGTGTTGGTATTCGATCTGATTACAATAAGTAAAAATGTAGAATAACCTATTAAAATAAAAACAAGGCCAAGAACTACCGTATTAAGCTGTGCTTTGCTAGCCCTGAAAACATAAATCATTGCAGCAACCCCCACCCCAATAATTAAACGCAGAAAAAAACTACCCACCGATGAACTTTCGGTTAATACCAACAAATACAACAATCCGGCAAAACCAATGGCCAGGTTCTTTTCAAGACTGCCCGATTCGTTGGTTGCTTTTATAGCGAAATAAAGCGTGGCAACAAGCAACAAGGTCAGGAAAATTGTACCCGAATTAAATGGAAGCCCGAGTGTGTTTACAAAAATCAGTTCGGAATGTGAGTACAGGCTAACAACTTCAGGAATTATTCCGAACATTATAAAGACAAGAACAATAAAAGAAACACCACCGGTGATAATCATCCCTTTGGTAGTAGGTTTGAACTTTTTAAAATAATACACAAAAGTAATAGCGGGGATGGCCAACAGATTCAACATGTGAACGCCAATAGAAAGGCCAACCAAGTATGCTATAAGTATGAGCCATCGGGAGGAGTGGGGCTGATCGGCCACGGCTTCCCATTTTAAAATAGCCCAAACAACAAATGCTGTAAAAAATGATGACATGGCGTAAACTTCGCCTTCGATAGCCGAAAACCAAAACGAATCGCTCACGGCGTAAGCCAAAGCACCAACAACACCGCTGCCAAAAATCGCGATCATTTTTGAGTTGTTCATTTCACCGCCCAACAAGGCAGCCTTGCGGGCAAGGATGGTTATAGTCCAAAACAGGAACAAGATGGTAAAACTGCTCGAAAGTGCCGACATTACATTAAGCATCAGCGCTACTTTGCTTACATCGCCAAAAGCCAATAAGGAGAATATCCGTCCAACAATTTGAAAAAATGGCGCTCCCGGGGGATGCCCAACCTGGAGTTTATAGGCAGTGGCAATGTATTCGCCACAATCCCACCAACTTGCCGTAGGTTCAATTGTGAAAAGGTAAATTAGCGTGGCAGTAAGCCAAACCCCCCAGCCAATCAGGGTATTAAGTTTGTTAAAATTTTTCATCAATATTTATTTTTGATGCGTGTAAAAAATATGGGGCGAAAATAATCAATTTAAGCTGAAAAATTATTGAATTATTTCACATCACCGGACTAAAAGTCCTTGTGGCGATGATTCTGTTTTATTTTTCGTCAGAAAAATCCTTTGCACCCTCAGCGTACTTTGCGATAATAAAAGCCAACCACAAAGTCCGCAGAGGAAAAGGAAATACGAATATTTCCATTCAGATAAAATTACTACACCTGTTTTTAACATTTTAATTATGTAATCACAAAATTGAAGCAGCGCCATTTTTCAAAAAACCACTAACGAAAGGGTTTATAATTAAGTATTTTGAATTTTATAAATTTCCCGGAGTAACTAACAGGATTATTTTTAGCAAATCTCTGCCAAATATTATTTTATTTTTGCACTATCAACATTAAATATCTTTCGATGATAAATAAATACAATTATGGTGGTTTGGATAACAATGAAACCCGCCTCGATTCAGCCAAAGTAGTTATTATTCCCGTTCCCTACGACGAAACCAGTACCTGGGGAAAAGGTGCCGACAAAGGCCCGGCAGCCATTTTGGAAGCTTCGGCCAATATGGAACTCTACGACATTGAAACAGATTCGGAGGTGATAAATATTGGGATTCACACCACCAATCCTGTTACCGAAAACTCAGCCCCCGAAAAAATGGTGGATGCCGTGGAAGCGACAACCCTAAAATTCCTGGAAAAGAAAATGTTTATAGTTGGCATTGGTGGCGAACACTCCATCACCACGGGCTTTATCAGGGCTTATGCCAAACACTTCGATAACTTAAATGTGCTACAAATAGATGCCCACACCGACCTGCGGCCTGAGTACGAAGGAACGCCTTACAGCCATGCTTCGGTAATGTCGCGGATTAGCGAAATTTGCCCCTTTGTGCAGGTTGGCATTCGCAGCATGGACACCATCGAAAAACCATTTCTTGTAAAAGAGAACCTTTTTCTATCCGAAGACATCATGGATAATGATGCCTGGATGGATAAAGCTATAAGCCGCTTAAGCGAAAATGTTTTTATCACTTTCGATTTGGATGCCTTCGACCCATCCATTATGCCATCAACCGGAACCCCCGAACCCGGCGGACTACTTTGGTACCAAACCATAAAATTTTTGAAAAAGGTAATTAAAACAAAAAATGTGATTGGCTTTGATGTGGTTGAACTGGCTCCCGTTGATTCAAACAAGGGACCTGATTTTTTGGCTGCAAAACTTGTTTATAAATTATTGTCCTACAAATTCATCGAAACACATTAATAATTATTTCTACATCTCAACATCTATTTTCTAACATCAAAAATCTATTTTCTAACATCAAAAATCTACAAACATGAGCAAAAAGGAACTTCTTAAAGAAACAATCGAGCATATCGATATTAAATCGTTCGATGCCTCACCCATTATCGACTCCATGCGCAAAATGTCGTTCACATCAAGAGACACGGCCAACGCCGCCGACATTTTGCAACGTATGATTAAAGATGATGATTGCACCAACTGGCTCACCCTTGCCGGCAGCACAAGCGCCGGTGGTTGTATGCAGGTGTATGTTGACATGATTAAAAACAATATGATTGATGCCATTGTAGCCACCGGTGCCGCGATAGTTGATATGGATTTTTTTGAAGCGCTTGGTTATAAACACTACCGCGGAACACCCATGGTGGACGACAAAGAACTCAGGGCACAATACATCGACAGGATTTACGACACCTTTATTGATGAAGAAGAGTTGCAAGCCTGCGATGAAACCACGAAAACTATTGCCGACTACCTCGACCCCCGCCCCTATTCTTCGAGGGAGTTTATTCGCGAAATGGGGAAATACCTCACCAAACACTCGGTAAAAAAAGATTCGCTGGTGCAGGTTGCTTACGAGCACAATGTGCCGATTTTCTGTCCGGCATTTTCCGACAGCAGCGCTGGTTTTGGCCTGGTAAAACATCAATGGGAAAGGCCCGATAATCATCTATCCATAGATTCAGTGGCAGATTTCCTGGAACTCACAAAAATAAAAATGGCAGCAGGAACCTCCGGTTTATTTATGATTGGCGGTGGCGTTCCCAAAAACTTTGCCCAGGATACCGTGGTTTGCGCAGAGATATTAGGCAAAGAAGTTCCAATGCACAAATATGCAGTTCAAATTACTGTAGCCGATTCGAGGGATGGCGCTTGCTCAAGTTCCACACTCAAAGAAGCCGCATCGTGGGGCAAGGTTGACACCGTTTACGAACAAATGGTTTACGCCGAGGCCACTTCCGTACTCCCCTTAATTGTAAGCTATGTCTGGCATAAAGGCGATTGGAAAAAAAGAAAACAAAGGGAGTGGAGCAAGCTTTTTGATTAATTAGAACCTGGCATGTTTCCCGCAGATTTCGCTGATATTCGCAGATTAAATCAGCGAAACCAGCCTTACTGGCCAAGTAGGTCTGTGGGAGTTTTTTTTCTCATTTAATAATGGTGACTTTATTAACCATCACTAATTTTTGTGGTGATTCTATTTTCCCAAACTGGCTTATATTTTTTAAAAACCCTACACACCCCAAACATTTTTGTTTAATTATTGTTATTGATGATTAAACATAATGAAGGTTATTAATTTTAAAAAAATGTGGAAAATCAATAGTGCAGCATTAATTATCATTTTGCTTACAGCTTTAAACAGCCTCAATGCCCAATCGGGGCGAATTGAGGGTCGGGTGTTTGATGCAAAAAACAACGAGCCGCTTCCCTTTACCAATATTATTATTATGGGGACGAATATCGGCACCACCTCTGATTTGGATGGGAAATTTATTTTTACAGGTATCGAACCTGGTTTTACCCAATTGGTGGCCACCTCGGTGGGATTTGAAAAATACATTTCGGAAGATTTTTTGGTAACCAACGCGAAAACTGCATTTACCAACCTTCCTATGACAGAAACCAGCGTAAACCTTGAGGAGGTTGTGGTGAGGGCATCACCTTTCGCAAGGGACAAGGAAAGCCCGGTTTCGTTGAAGCGATTGAATATTTCGGAAATTGAACGGAGTCCCGGGTCTAACCGCGACATATCAAAAGTATTGCAAACATTGCCCGGAGTAGCCTCTACTCCTGCACAGCGAAACGACGTGATAGTGCGCGGTGGTGGCCCCAGCGAAAACTCATTTTTCCTGGAGGGCGTTGAGATACCCACCATAAACCACTTTTCAACGCAAGGAGCTTCGGGTGGGCCGGTAGGCATTTTGAATGTTGATTTTATCCGGGAAGTAAATTTTTATTCCGGGGCTTTCCCGGCCAAACGGGGCAACGCTTTAAGCTCGGTGATAGATTTTAGAATGATCGAACCCAACAAAGATAAATGGGGATACAGGGCTACACTTGGCGCTACCGACCTGGGTTTTACGGCAAACGGGCCAATAAGTAAAAATTCGGGACTGATATTTTCGGTTCGCCGCTCCTACCTTCAATTTCTTTTTGATGTGATCGGCCTGCCTTTCCTGCCGGTTTACAACGATTTGCAGTTTAAATACAAGTGGAATATCAACAAAAAAAATCAACTTACATTTATTGGTTTGGGAGCTATCGACAAAAACTCCCTGAATACCGGCATTGAAGATCCTGATGAAGGACAACAATACATTTTGGGGTTTCTCCCCGAAAATAAGCAATGGAGCTATACTGTTGGGGCAATTTATAAACACTTTTCCACCAATGGATTTCACCAGGTGGTATTGAGCCGGAATGCGCTCAACAATAAAGCCTACAAGTACCAGGATAATGTTGAAGAAGATTCGTTGAAAACTTTCGATTACAACTCAAGCGAAACCGAAAATAAATTGCGCTACGAATTTACCGGAACCAAAAATGGCTGGAATTACGAATATGGAGCGGGCTTGCAGCTTTCAAATTATACCAACAACACTTTTCAAAAGCAATTTATTGAAGATGAAGTGCAGGATTTCAATCGCGATGCGAATTTAGATCTTTGGAGCTGGAGCACCTTTGGACAAGTAAGTAAAACAGTTTTAAAGGAACGCTTGACCCTTTCGTTGGGTTTGCGGATGGATGCCAACGATTATTCCTCCACCATGAGTAATATGTTCGATCAGTTGTCGCCACGGTTCTCGGCCTCTTATGCCCTCAGCGAAAAATGGTTCCTCAACGGTAACGTTGGCAGGTATTACCAGCGCCCAGCATATACCACACTTGGATTTACGGACAATACCGGAACCTATGTAAACAAGGAAAACGGGCTCAAATATATTGAAGTAAATCATATTGTCGCCGGCATCGAACTTTTACCCGATGAGCAATCCAAGATTTCTGTTGAAGGATTTTACAAGTTTTACAACGACTACCCTTTTTCCGTCCTTGATTCGGTGAGTATCGCCAGTAAAGGTGCCGACTTTGGCGTTTTCGGAAATGAGGAAGTAGTTTCGACCGATAAAGGCCAGGCTTATGGTTTCGAGGTTTATGCCCGCGACATCGACTTTTTCGGGTTCAACACCATCTTATCCTACACCTTTGTAAGAAGTAAATTTGAAGATAAAAACGGTGAGTATATCCCGGCAGCCTGGGACAACAAACATCTTTTAAACTTAACAGTATTGCGCAAGCTAAAGAAAAACTGGAACATTGGTGGCAAATGGCGTTACGTTGGTGGCACGCCCTACACACCCTTCGATCCGGTGAAATCGAGTAATGTGCAGGCATGGAACGTTCAAGGCGGCCCTTACCTGAATTACGATCAGTTTAACACCTTAAGGTTGTCGCCATTTCACCAGTTGGATATGCGGGTTGACAAACAATATTTCTTTGATAATTGGTCGTTGATGGTGTATGTGGATATCCAAAACCTGTATAATTTCCAATCGGAAAGCCCGCCGGTTTACCTCCGCGAGCTTGATACCGCCGGAAACCCCATCATCATCAACCCTGAAGCACCACCTTCGGAGCAGCAATATCAGCTCAAAAAACTTGAAACAACATCGGGCACCGTGTTGCCTACAATTGGTATAATGGTTGAATTTTAAAATAAACATGATGAAAACTTTCAATTTTATAAAAACATTATTGCCTGCATTGGCAATGCTTTTTACCACAATGCAAACACAGGCGCAGGAACAAGAAATAATCCGAACCAATGTTGAAGGCAAAGGCCGGGAAATAATCCTAACAGTTACAAGCGGCAAGGAACACAACCACCCCATGATGGCTGCCTGGCTCGAAGACATGGATGGAAATTTCCTGCAAACCATTTATGTAAACCAGTCTGTGGCAAAGGGATATTTTGCTTATGCTGAAAATAATAATGGCTCCTGGCAACCCGGAGCGGTAATCAGGCCGGCTTCGCTCCCTGTTTGGGCGCACAAGCGTGGCATCAAATCCGATGAAGGCCATTTTATGCCAACCCTGGACAACCCGGTACCCGATGCTTACACCTCAGCAACACCTCCTGCTGATTTCAGCATTATTTCAAAAGCGGAGCAAAAAATATCGGGGAAAGTAAAAATCTTTTTCGAGATCAATCAATCGTGGGACTGGAACGAATACTGGACTAACAGCAAATTTCCCGATGATGCCGACTACAAAACCTCCTCGCAGCCTTCGGTAGTTTATTCGGCCATCATAGATTTTGACAAACCGGGTGAAGTGGTCTTTCTCAAAGCCATTGGCCATGGACACTATTCAGGAAAAGATGGTGATATCAATACCGACCAAAGCACTTTAACAACCGCCTTACAAATTGTAGATGAGGTGAGTGTGGTGGTGGAGTGATTATAGGCATCAAGACTTCTTACTAAAAAATCGCGTTCTTTGGCTTATCGGATCTTAAAAAACAACTAATGCTAACATGTTAACGATATTTATGCTGCTGTTTTTTCCCTGAAAGGCTTTTTTCTCCCAGGGAAAAACGTAGGATCTTCCTGCATTTTTTTCATGCATTATCCCACAGTTTTTATAGGCATTACAATATCAGCCAACTTAATATCCATTATTATAATTTCTTTAATTCATTGTTCAAGAATTCTTCAAATTGTTTTTTATCCGGAAGCTGTAATAAATATTTACTTACAAATAAATTTGAGTCCATGCCTGCTGTGGCATATTCTACTAATGCATTATTCTTATTGGCTACCAATAAAATACCAACAGGAGGATTGTCGGAACCTTCCATTATATTTTTTTTATAAAAATTAAGGTATGTATTGAGTTGGGATGCGTGAGTAGATTCAAATTCATTAACTTTTAATTCTATTAAAACATGACATTTTAAAATACGATTATAAAAAATCATGTCGATAAAATAGTATTTTTCACCAATAAGTATTCTTTTTTGACGTGCCTCGAAACAAAAGCCATTTCCCAATTCCAGAATAAAACTTTGAATATGAGCAATAAGTGCCTGTTCCAATTCACTTTCTTCGATTAGTTCCGGTGCATTATAATTTAAAAATTCCAAAAAGTAATGTGATTTAACAATGTCTGAAGATTCAACAGGGCTAATTTTTGTTTGAAGTTTTGAAATAGCAACAGGAGTATTCTCAGATAAACCAACCCGTTCAAAAGCAAGGGTGTTGATTTGTCGTTTTAATTCTTTTACCGAGGGAGTAGTTTTGATAATTAGTAATTCGTAAAACTTTCTTTTTACAGGGTCGTCAATAGAAACAAGCTCAACAAAATGAGTAAATGAAGTTGTTTTAATAAGATTAACAATGTAGCCTTTTTGTGTTAGTTCAAATTGGTCAGTCGGCGACTGACCAATTATATTTGTTTCGCTATTAGTTAGTTGCAATAAGTCAGTTGCCGACTGACGAATTGATAATGGCAATCGAGAGAGTACATCTTCCGGTAGTATTGAATAAATTTCAGGGTAAACATTATAAAATTGCCTGCATAATTTAAGGTTGGTTTTTGAAAGACCTTTAATACTTATACTTTCGGCAATACTTTCCAAAAGTTTTGTTCCATATTCAGCCCTGTCAGCTCCTTTTTGTTCAAACTCAACAATATGGTATCCAATAAACCAGTTTCTCAGCGTAAGATTAATATTTACTGCATTTACCGCTTGTTTAAAGAAAGCTAAATGAATACTTTCAATACTCTTAATAAGCTTATTATAATTCATAATATTGTTTTTATTGCAACCAATTCAATTCCGCACGCAGTGTGTGCGCAATTGGAAATGTAAGGTAAATCCTATCTCACCATAATTTTAATGCTCCCTGTTTTTTTGCCTGACACAAATTTACTGAAATACATTCCTGGTGGAATACGGAATCCCTTATGATCACTCAGGTTCCAGGTAACTTCCCGATTATTGGTTTTAATCCCCTGTACAAATCTGCCTTGCATATCGAAAATGCTGATTTCTGAATCTTCATTTTCAGGATTTAAAAATTGAAAGGTAATTTGATCTGTTGCAGGATTTGGATAGGCTGTGATAGTTTGCTCTTGCGCAAGCTCATCGATCGAAGTAAATAAATCCATGGTGAGTGTTTGATCCACATCCACATTTTCAATTGTCCAACTATGAAACATCCAGCTTACCACCACCGAATCCACTGCTGTTGCATCGCCCAGGCCAAAAAACTGGGCTGCCTCATTCTGGCCACCCTGTCCGCCGCCCGATTGCGAAGAAAGCTCCCGCATCTGCATCACAGGGCTACCATTGATGGTAGCATACACCCATACTTTTGCACCCAATGCCCCAAAGTTTAATACGCACTCTCCGCAATAGCGCAGGTAAACTTTAAGCCAATGGTTTGAATTTCCATTATTAACGAAAAACGAATTGTTGCCGCCGAAATAATTATTCTTTGCCGTAAAAATATCCAGGTCGCCGTCATCGTCCACATCGGCCCAGGCCAGGCCTTGAGTGTAACTCGCATCATTCACAAGAGCATTATCCAGTACTTTTTCAAAATTTCCCGATCCGTCATTTTTAAATAGCAAATTAGGGCCATCATTTGCTCCAACCGCCAGGTCGATATCTCCATCTTTATCATAGTCACCCCAGGCACTACCCGATGACCAGGTGGCTTCGTTTACCAAGGGGCTGTCGGTAATTTTACTGAAAGTTCCATCGCCGTTATTCATATAAAACCAGTTTTGGTACATGCCCAGTTGGCCGGTTGACACGAACAAATCCAGGTCGCCATCGTTATCCACATCACCCCAGTTTGCCCCCGAACAACTCGACACATCTGAAATAAAAGGTTCGGTTTCAACTTTGGTGAATGAGTAGCCATAATAATTATGGTATAAGCAACTTGCGCTACCGGAGTTTGCAACATACAAGTCGGGATAGCCGTCATTGTCGTAGTCGCCCCAGGCGCAGCCACTCGAATTGGCAATATCGTTTACGATGCTGCCATCGGTAATTTTTGTAAAATACCCGGAGTAACCTTCGCCCATGTACAGGAAATTTTTCTGGTCGCGGTTTGCAACAAAAAGGTCCGGGAAACCATCCACATTATAATCCACCCACGAGCAGCCCACCGATTTACCGCCATCAGTTACCACAATGCTTTGTGTTTCCTTTTCGAAAGAGCCATCACCATTGCCATAATACAGGAAGTTGTTTTCGTTGTGGTTTGCAACAAATAAATCCATGAATCCGTCCTGGTTAAAATCAGCCGCGCTTGCAGAGTATGAACTTCCACCATCAGTTACAACTTCACCATCCGTAACTTTATCGAAAGTGCCATCGCCGTTATTCAGGTACAGGAAATTGAGCTTGCCGTTGTCGCCATCATTGTTTGCCACAAAAAGATCGGGAAAGCCATCCGTGTTAAAATCGGCCCACACCATGCCATAGTTCCAGCCGCCTTCGTTTACAAATTCGCCTTCAGTAATTTTGGTAAAGTCGGTTTCGGGCATTCCCGTGCCCACATAAGCCTTTACCTGTGTGCCTTTTCCGGTTACCACCAGCGTTCCATTGTTACCAATGGCCGGCCCGCCCATGTTGATGTTGGCAAAAGTTTCATCCCAGCGCAGGCTAAGGTCGGGGTTAAAGGAGTAGAACATGCCTTGCGAAAATCCGCCGTTGGTAACAAAAATATTTCCAGCAGCATCGATGGCCATACGTGGTGAGTTGGCATCGCCGTAAAGGATGACCTGTGAAGTATTGAGCACTTCGCCATTTTCGGGGTTGAGCCGCATAATTTCACCATTACGGTTGTAGGCATAAACGCTGCCATCGGGACCAATGCCGTGGGTGGCAAAGGGAGTATAAGTTATCGGGATCGACCAAAGTTCGCGCAAAGCAAGGCCATCATCTTTAAGTGCAAATAATGAATCAGTTGTTGGATTATTTTGACAGCGGGGCAGGTAAATTGTTCCGTCAAGCCCGGCAAAAAACCCAAGCTGGTTTACCAGTCCACCAGAAAGCTGTGCCGATGTGTAAAGTTCAACTCCGGTTTCAAGATCATACACTGCCACGCCCACGTAATTTGTCAGGTTTTTAATGCTGTAAACCTTGCCGTTTGCCACAAGCACTCCACCACCATCGTCGTACGAAAGCCTGTCGGTGCGCCACACCGTAGTTCCGTTGGTTTTGTTGAAACGAGTCATATACCACATACTCCCCACGATGAGATCACCATTGGGGGCAAAGGCCAGCCCTTCAGTTGAGCCTTCATCGATCACATTATCCGATTTCCAGACGATAGAACCATCGATCACATCCAACGCATAGAGGTAGGATTCGTTGTTGTTGCCGGCACGGGTACAATATACCAGCCCGTCTTTTATGGCCGAAACGCGGTTGCGCCAATCGGTAGAAGGGAAATCCACGGGAAGGCCTGCTGTCCAGAGGGTATCACCGTTTTGCAAATCATGTACTACGATTTTGGTACCGTTTAGCACATCGCCAATATTGTGGGTGCGTGCCATGGCGAGGAAATTCCCATCGCAAACCGATTGCTGTGCCAAAACCGAATTGAGCCCGCCTTGCCACAAAATTTCAGGTTCTGTGGGCCCGCTTTGAGGAGAAAGCCCATTGCGTAGATCATTACCGCCGGGGCCAACATTCCAGCCCTGCGAAAAAGTACTTGCTGGTACAAGGAGTAAAACAACGAAAATCCCGGCAAACAGCTTTGTGGTGAAGGTGTATA
>Ga0208900_1000498_pt1 | contig 24627 bp, 25 predicted proteins | sample AntAceMetag02UKK_FD_184763 | JGI IMG/M metagenome (GOLD analysis project Ga0208900, IMG submission 184763) | Saline lake microbial communities from Ace Lake, Antarctica - Antarctic Ace Lake Metagenome 02UKK (SPAdes) (version 2) | ecosystem: Environmental > Aquatic > Non-marine Saline and... | reverse complement strand
GTCCACCTATTAGATATCCTTGGCCTTTCTCCTCCAGGTCTCAATGATTTCAGTACTTCCACACAATTAAATTTCAGCTTTATATAAATCAGACCGGACACTAGTGATGTTATTTAGAAGTGAACCATAAGTTGTCAATAAAAGAATATGAAGCATATGAACCGAAGAAACTTGAAGATATGCGTTATATTTATTCGTATATATTATAGAAGAACAAAAAAAAAGCCCTCATTTGAGGGCCTTTTTTGAAGTTAAAATTTAAGGGGTTTTAGCTAACCCATTGCCTATCGCTAAAATTTAATTCTTTAACAAGGTTAGCAGCTATAGTCTTATCCGTTCCAACGGCTTTTGTGTAGCACATTTCTGCTAGGTCTAACTGTTCTTCTCTACCCATTGTTTCTGCTTCTTTTAGCATGAACTTGATGTAAAGCTTCGTCTTTTTTTCTTCTGTAATCATTCCACGTTTCAAAGATATTTTAGAAGCAGCATTAAATCCAGCTTCATCAACTCTACATTTAGTTGTATAGAATCCTTTTTTACCACCTTCACGACTTCTTGAAGCCGAACCTTCAGTGTTTTGTGGGATACGATAAAGTGTTGGTGTGTCTGGTGTGTAAACAAATTCTGCACCACTTGCAGAATAAACTAACCATGCATAGTAGTCTTCAGATACTTTTTCTGGTGGGAATAGGTTGGCATGAGCGATTTCAGTTCTAACGGATGTTGCAGATGTTAGGTTTGTGTATCCTGTTTCTGTTGCAATTTGAATCCATGTTTCTTTCCCTTGAGGTGGTGCTGTGTCATGAGATTCTAAAATCTCTATAATAGATTCAGATAATTGTTCTCTTGGTACAATGTTGCTATGTTCATCGATTACTTGGAATGTGCTATAAACTACTCCAGCATTTTCATTTTCTAAGAATATTTTTCTTGCGATTTCAACTCTTTTTGGATCAGCTAAATCATCTGCGTCTAAGAATACTATAAATGGGTGTCCATCTTTGTATGCTTTTTTAATTGCGACGTTTCTTGCATGTCCCGGTCCATCGCTATGTTCCATATGGATTATTTCTAGCTTGCCATTAAATTCTTTTTCTAATTGGATTAAGTAATCTTTTGCTTCCATTGACGGTGAGTTACCATCAGCAATTAAAATTTTCCAATTAGGATCTGTTTGATTTTTAATAGTGTTTATTGTTTTGTCGAGCCATTCTCTTTCAAGACCAGCTCCTCCGTTACTCCAATGTGGCATAATAAATACAGCTGAGCCGTTTTTCATATCAAATTCTGTCATAGTTATCTCTGTCTCCTTTTAAAATATATGCTGATTTTAGAATGAATTCTATATAAGGAATGCTCTTAGAAAATGGCCAATATGTCAAGAGCTTTCCTCGATAGTAGTTGGAATTAGCTTCACTGTATCTAAAAAATATAATTTTAGCTCGTGATGAGTAGCATCGTTGCTACTCAGTTACATTTACTTTAGTAGCAATTTCATCTATAACTGCCAGCAATTCTTTTGCATATGGGGCTTTTTTCCTAAAAAACCAGTAGCTGTTTAGTTTTTTCAATGTTTGATAGTTTAGCTTGGGAATATCGATATTCTTCAACGCATTATTTGCTGGCCGTTTATAGGAGATAAAGTAGTCCGCACGACCGGCCTGTAACATTTTAAATCCTGTCTTAGCATTTTTTGTTCTAGAGTGGGTGATCTTATCTTCATTTTTTTTGATATATTTGGTCCAGCCAGAATAAGTCATCCCCGTAACTAAGATAACGGATTTTCCTTGCAAGTCACGTTTATCCTTAACAGGGGCCTTATTGCCTTTGGAATAGATCCTCATTTCAAGAGGTGCAACAGAGGTTCCTTGTAAATAAATTAATTTAACAAAGGGCAACTCTAGGGTGGGAGCAAAATCTATTTTTCCCTTGAGAAGGTTCGAATAAAATCGAGCTAGTGTATATTCAGTTGCATTCCACTTTATGCCTTCTTGATTTAATTTTTCAATCACTGGCTTCATAAAAACACCAGCAACTTCTCCTTGGTCGTTAGTAAAACAATATGGTGGGAAGTGAAAATACCCAATTTCATAAACGTAATCTTTTTCAAAAGGCACAGCGTATAGGCAAGACAAGATACTAAGTATAATAATTATTTTTTTAAACATGGTTAACCCCTTTATATATATGATTTTTATATTATAACTAAATAATTTCAGAGATCAACGTCAATAACTAATTATCTCAAAATCAACGTCAGTACCTATTTATAATTCTGAACATAACGAACCGTAGACCATTGCAATTCTAGATATAAATTTGAGTTAATTAGAAGTTAACTTTCCAATAATCTTAGGGTAATATAATAATATAACGATGCATAGTGTAGGGCTTGGTTTTGATAAAATCCTCGAGTTTACTCATAAAATAAATTTGATATAAAGAAAGAGAGGGATTATGAAAAAGATAGTGAACCTGTTTAAATTAAATTCGATAAGAAAGAAGATTCAGGTGTCGACTATTTTTATGGTTGTTATGGTAATGCTGATGTTAGCGATAGTTGTTTCTATGTACAGCCAACGATCGATGGAGGGGCTACTGGAAGCGAAAGCAACTGCGGTGGCTAATTTAATGGATAAGGTTGGTGCAAAGTTTATCTATGAATTTGATATTGATACTCTTGAAGAGCTAGTTCTAAGATTAATTTCTGATGAAGATATTGTGTTTGCAGTGTTTTATGATGAGGAAAAGAAACCATTAACAGAGAATAGTATTGAATTAGAAAAAGAGAAGCAAATAGGTTTAGTAGTGGTTCAACGCGAACTTAAATATAATGAGAAACTTATGGGTTATTTAAAAATTGCTTATAGTAAAGATACTATAATGAAAATAGTAATGAAAACAATCGTGTTTATTGGTATTAGCATTATTATTACAATTATTCTACTTAATATCGGCTTATATTTTATAGTTAAAAGGTCAATATCTCCGGTTCTAAAGGCGGTAGCGTTTGCGAAAAAAGTTGCAATTGGTGATTTGACGGAAGATATTTTTTACCATCAAGATGATGAAGTTGGACAACTAGCAGATGCGTTACAGCGAATGATAAATAATTTTAGAGATTTAGCTACGTTGCTAAGTCAAATTGCGGAGGGTGATTTAACAGTTGAAATACAAGAGTTGTCTGAAAAAGATTCTCTTAGGCAGTCTTGTAAAAAAATGATTGAGAAGATGAGGGTGTCAATCACAGAGGTACAAAGAAGCTCTGGATCTGTAGCATCCGGAAGTGAGGAGTTGACAAGTAGTTCGCAGGAACTTGCAATTGGCGCAGGAAAACAAGCGATGGAAGCTGAAACGGTTGCTAGATTAATGGATACGATGACCTCCAGTATTAAGATGAATGCTGAAAATGCACAGAAAACAGAGCTTGAAGCTGTATCAGCGGCAGAGTCTGCAAAAAATAGCGGAGAAGCTGTTGGTCAAGCGGTGGATGCTATGAAAGATATTTCAACGAAGATTTCAATTATTGAGGAAATAGCGAGACAGACAAATTTGTTAGCATTGAATGCCGCAATAGAAGCCGCGCGTGCAGGTGAACATGGAAAAGGCTTTGCTGTTGTTGCTGCTGAAGTTCGGAAGTTAGCAGAAAGAAGTCAGAAGGCTGCGGCTGAGATTAACCAAATTTCATTTAGCAGTATGGATGTAGCAGAAAAGGCAGGCGAGATGATAGCGAAGCTGGTGCCAGATATAGAAAAAACAGCAGAATTAGTAGGTGATATAAGACAAGTAAGTAATGAGCAATCTGCGGATGTTGGAAGTATTGAGGGATCAGTTAGTAACCTGACTCGAATTATTGAGCAAAACTCGGCTGCATCTGAAGAGTTATCTGCGCTATCTGAAGAATTAACAGCTCAGGCACAAAATCTACAAGGTTCAGTCGATTATTTTGATGTTGGAGTTGATGAGTAAAAGAGCGAAAAGGGGTCTCAACCTTTATTGCTTTAGCTAAGCCATTCTCGCTTATTAAAATCTAATTCTTTAACTAGATCAGCAGCAATAGCTTTTTCTCTTTCCCCGTTTAAATATATGCTGATTTAAATGAATTCCATATAAGGAATGCTCTTAGAAAATGGCCAATGTAGAAGCGCTTTCCTCGATATTAGTCGGAAGTTCTTTGTTTAATCAATACATAAGCGGTTATACTAAAAACAGGAACTAGGAAAGAATGCTTAATTAAAGGAGTTGATATCGAATGAAAAAATATAGTCGAATAATCCTTTTAGCGATTCTCTTTATTGGTGTCGCTATTCCAACACTAGATAAACGAATTAAAATTGATATTCTGATCCACTCGGGAGCGATCCTCACAATGGATGAGTCCAAGACTATATATGAAGTAGGGAGTATTGCTATAAAGAATGATGAAATTATTGATATTGGAAAAGACGAGGAATTACAGAAAAAATATAAAGCTAGAAAAAAGATAAATGCAGAAAATAAACTAGTACTGCCGGGCTTAATTAATACTCATACTCATGCAGCCATGACGCTTCTTCGTGGATATGCTGATGATGTTCCCCTGAAAGAATGGTTGGAGAAGTATATTTGGCCGGCAGAAGCACAATACATGAATAAAGAGACCATTGTTTTAGGAACAAAACTTGCAATTTCTGAAATGATTCGTTCTGGTACCACTACTTTTTGTGATATGTACTTTTATTCTGATGCAATTGCACAAGTTGCTAAAGAGGCCGGGATAAGAGTTATTGTAGGTGAAGGCATTTTAGATTTTCCAACCCCAAGCAATAAAACACCTGAAGCCGGATTGAAATATACCGAGATGCTTATAAAAAAATGGAAAGATGATCCACTCGTAAGTGTTTCGGTTGCACCACATTCACCCTATATCTGTTCCAAAGAAGTATTAATAAAAGCTAAAACATTATCTGATAAATATCAGGTTCCGTTACATATACATGTATCAGAAACTAAAAAAGAAGTGGCCGATATGATAAGTGTACAGGAATTAACCCCCGTTGCGTATTTAGATAAAATAGGCTTTTTAGGCGATCGGGTAATTGCGGCGCATTGTGTTCATTTGACTTCAGCGGATATCGCAATATTAGTAAAAAGAAATGTCGGTGTTGCTCATAATCCTGAAAGTAATTTGAAACTAGCTAGTGGTATTGCTCCAATTTCAAAATTATTGAAGTTTGGTGTCAAAGTAGGGCTTGGAACAGATGGTGCTGCGAGTAATAACGATTTAAATATGTTTGAAGAAATGGATACAGCAGCAAAAATACACAAGGGATTTTTACAAGATCCAACCGTTCTCCCTGCATATACTGTTCTAGAAATGGCAACAATTAGAGGTGCAAAAGTCCTTGGCTTAGATAAAAAAATCGGATCATTAGAAACCGGGAAAAAGGCTGACATTATTATAATAGATTTAAATAAACCTCATTTAGTACCCCTTTACAACTATGTTTCTCCACTTGTTTATTCAGCAGATGGAGCAGATGTTGAGATTGTTATAATTAATGGTAAGATTGTTATGTATAAGAAACAGTTATTAACGTTAGATGAAAATGCAGTGATTCAGCAGGTTAAAGAATTTGCTAAAGCTATTCAAGAAAATTAGATAGGAGAAAAAAATGAAAATAATAATAGATAAAATAGAAATAGAATTTACAGCTGAGGATAAAAATATTATAGATGTTGCAACTCGTGGAAAGATACTTATTCCAGCAGCCTGTTACCATGATGATAAAGATAAAGGCTGTTGTAAGTCTTGTTTAGTTGAAATAAATGGCAAAGAGGCATTTGCGTGTTCAACGAAACCAGAAGATGGCATGGCGATCGTGGTGAATCGTCCAGATTTAAATATGATTCGCTTAAAAAGACTTAAGCATTACGAGAGTGCTCAATTTAATCTATCAAGTTCTTGCGGCGAAGACTGTTCTTGCTCCGAGGATGGTTGTTCTGATGGGGGATGTTCCGATAGTGGGTGCTGTGGTTAATAGGAGCCAAAAATGGATTTAAATCAGAATAAAAAAAATGCGATTGCTTTTTATAAGATGGCTTACGAAGGTAATCCTCGGGAGGCAGTTAAAAAATTTGTGGGAGAACAATATCTTCAACATAACCCTCTCGTTGGAGATGGGATAGACCCAATGTATTAATTTACTAAATAGCCATTTTTACTTGGGGCATTTTGCTTAAGTTTGCATAGAGTGATTCGTAGATTTCTTTTGTATTTAGTAAAACCTCATAGGTATAACTATTATAAGTATTGTTTGCGCTTGCAACATAGCTGCCCTCGGAGAATGTTATTTCGAGTTCATTAAACAAATCAGAAAGTAATTGCTTATGATCATCGTTTTCAGAATTAGTCATAATTATTTTTATATCGAAAGTAATTGGAAATGTTAGTCCTTTTTTTGTCATGACATGATTCTATCATTTTCATAGTAGTTGATCTACAAATGTTTAATGACGTTTCAAAGTCACATAAAAGGTTTTATAGACTATTTTAAATAAAGGTCAGTTATCTTAATTTCTCTAAAATATCGATTAATATAATAAGCTGTTTTTTTGTAATATTTTTAGCTAACAACTCAGAGAAGTTTTCACAGCTTGATAATGCATTTTGATATATTTCAATTCCTGGGCTTGTTAGTTTTACTAAACTTACTCTTGCATCTCGATTGTTTTTTTCTTTTTCAACTAAGCGATTTTTTTCCATTGGGTTTAATAGTCGTGTGATTCCGGATGGGGTTAAGCTTACAGCATCTGCTAGTTCTATTCGGCTCATCATTTTGTTTGCCGATTCATGTAGGTGATGTAGCACTAGAAACTCTGAAAAGCTTAACCCATGTACGCTAAGAGTTCGATCAATCTTCTTATTAAAATGACTATAAGTAGACGAAAGTGTTAATAAAAGTTTTATTGAATCTGACATTTAAGTTCTCCTGTTAATTATTGATAGATACTTGACCAGTCAAATAATAGTCAATAAATTAGGACTTGTCAAGTTTGCTATGAAATTGATACGGATAAACTGCTTAAGCTTGTATTTTTTATTAATTGTAGTCTAATGTGATTGAGAAAAGTATAATAGAAGCATGTCTAAGTTGATGAGCTTATTATAAAAGAAAACGCGAAGGTATTTAAATAAATTATGAGTTCTAATATTAATACAATTGCTTTTGCCGATTTGCTATATTTAATAATTCCAACGATTGTTGTCATCATTATATATATTAAATGGAGTTTAAATTATAAAAACCTAATATATGCTTTGTTAAGAATGTTTATCCAATTAATCGGTATTGGGTATTTATTAACATATATCTTTAATGTTGATGTTGTTTGGTATGTCTTAGTGATTCTTTTTCTTATGTTAATTGTTGCCAGTTGGATTGCGCTTCGTACAATAGAATCTAAAAAAGAAATATATTTAAAAGTTTTTGTGTCGATTTTTATCAGTGGCATTTTTATTCTTTTCATTGATTCGGTTTTAGTTCTTAAGGTATCTCCCTGGTATGCGCCACGGTTTATAATACCGTTAGCTGGAATGGTTTTTGCAAATGCAATGAATAGTGTGAGTTTAGCTGTTGATCGGTTCTATTCTGAACTTAAAAATAAGCATGAGTACAAACAGGCACGAGCAATCGCTCTTAACACGTCGTTAATACCCATAACAAACTCATTGTTTGCAGTTGGTTTAGTTTCGCTGCCAGGTATGATGACGGGCCAAATTCTATCCGGGGTTTCTCCGCTTATAGCTGTGAGATATCAAATTATGATTATGGCATCGATTCTTTGTTCTTGTGGGATTTCATCAGCTATCGTTTTAGTTTTATTAAAACCAAAAGATTAATGAGAAAGTGAAATTGTTAAAATAATTTTTTTAAAAAAAAGACATAATATAGAATAGTATATAATTATAGGAGGATATTAATGACCAAGAGAACGATATTATTAATGCTAAGCTGCTTCAGCTTTATATTTATGCTAACGCTAAATGCCTTAGCAAATATTTTACCTATTAATGGCTATAATACCGGACAACTTTCGGATATGTATCCTAATCTTTTTGTTCCTGCGGGTCTTACCTTTTCGATTTGGGGATTAATCTATATTGCACTTCTATTATTTTTATATGGATTATTTCGATACTCAACTAGAGAAGAAAAATCATTTTTTAAGGTATCAACACTATTTATTGTGTCAAATATACTAAATGCTTGTTGGATATTAGCTTGGCACTATAAATTAATAAGCCTTTCATTAATAATCATGATTGCATTACTCGCGACGTTAATAAAGTTGTATCTTGAGATTAAGGAGATCCGAGGCTTAAGAGCTACAGTGGGTGCAAGGTTTATGAAATTTGCGTCAAGTTTATATCTCGGGTGGATATCGTTAGCGACTGTTGCAAATGCCTCAGCCCTTCTTGTTTTCTTTCAGTGGAACCGATTTGGTTTAAGCGAGGTTTTCTGGACTATTGTCATGATATTAGTTGTTTTATTTCTAACAATAACCATGTTAATACGTGAGAAAGATATCGTTTTTTCATCAGTTGTATTATGGGCCTATTATGGGATTATACTCAAAAGACTATCGCTTGTTCCCGTTTATAGTGGGATAATAGTAACGACTGAAATATCATTTTTGATAGTTATTATGTTAGTTGGTGTAACACTTGTAAGATCAATAAAAAAATCATGAAATCAGTAATACTTCTATTTTTACTATTTAGCTTATCTTTTTCAAACTATATTGTATCGGGTAATATTTTAGGATTATCGGGAAAACATCCAATTATTGTAAATATTTATAATGAGGAAAGCTGGTTGAATCGTAAGGTTTTACAACAGAGAGTGATTCCGACAACTGAAAGTATTAAGAATTTTGATTTTATGGTTCCGACTAATGATTATGGCATTGTGGTAATAGAAGACAAAGACAAAAACGGAAAAATGAGTTTTGGCTTATTTGGACCGTCGGAGCCGATGAAAGTATATACTCTTAACAAAATTGTTTTTGGTCCACCCAATTTCAACGATTTTAAATTTAATGTATCGAAGAATATTACGGATATTGTTATAAGTTTTAAATAAATATGCGTTTATGGAGCCTACATCCATCATATTTAGATCCAATAGGGCTGGTGGCTCTTTGGCGTGAATCTTTGTTAGCCAAGAAAGTCCTCGAAGGGGACACGTTCGGTTATAAAAATCATCCACAGCTTCTCCGTTTTAAAAACTGTCCCCAACCATTATTAGCAATTAATGCTTATCTTCGGACAATATGGGAAGAAGCGGGTACAAGAAATTACAGTTTTAATGAATCGAAAATGGATTTTATTCACAAACCTATCAGATTGGAAATAACGAGTGGCCAGTTGAGAGCGGAATTTGACTGGTTATGCCTAAAGCTTCAAAAAAGGGCTCCACAAAAGCATGAAGAAATTGCTTTAATTAAGAAGGTTAAACCCAATCCAATATTTGATGTTATCCCTGGCCTAAAGGCCCTATGGGAAAAAGCAGAATTTTGAAAAATGTAGTAACGCTGTGTATGAAGAAAAGTAATTGCATTAAATTTTCGCTTATGCCAAAATTATTTTTATGCGATTAGCTTATTTGATATTGATATCTGTTTTTGCTATGAATTCATTTGCGCTATGTTTAGAGACCACGGAACGCTTAGTTGTTATCCCTGCTTTTTTTTCGAGCCCAGATACCGGATTCGGCGTTGGTATTTTTGGTATTCGAGACATTAGTCCCAGCCCTAATTTGTCACTCCTTCCAGGAGAGATAGATTCTTTGGCTCTTTTGTATACTGAAAGGAACCAGACTGTTTTTTCCTATGGAAAGGAACTCAATTTAGGACAAAATCGAATAAAGCTCAAAACTAGTTTTTTGAAATATCCCAGTTATTTCTATGGAATTGGACCCTCTTCGTCTTTGGCAGATGAAGAGTCTTTTTCTCCCATTAATCTTTATTTTTCTGGATCATACACAATGCCATGGAATGGCCTGAGCGTTGGCCCCGTATATGAATATACTCGATATGTAATGGAGACAGTAGAAAGCGGAGGGCTTTTAGATTCAGGAACAGTTCCAGGTGGAGATGGCGCGATCTTGTCTGGTTTAGGCCTAGGTATTGATATTGATTCACGTAACGCATTCTATTCTCCTTCGAAGGGAATCAATTTCCATTTTGAATATCTTTTGTTCAGGAGATATTTCGGAAGTAGTTCTAATTTTAATCAGTTCAAGCTGGATTGGCGTTCATATTGGGGGCTCTTGAATGAACAGGTTTTGGCTGTTCAGCTTATGGTCGAGTCTTCGGCAGGGGATATCCCTTTTCAGCGAATGGCTCAACTTGGAGGAGATATGATGCTTCGAGGGGTGCTTTCTGGTCGATATATTGATAAATCTTTTATTGCAACTCAGATTGAATATCGTCTGCCACTTGGAGGTATTTTTGGTGCTGTATTTTATGCTGCAGCTGGTCAGGTTGCTTCGTCACTAGATTCGGTTGATTTATTAAATCTAAAAGTTGCATTTGGTACGGGTTTAAGGATTACACTTGACCCTATGTCTAAACTTAATCTTCGTATAGATATCGCTTTTTCTGAGAATAATCGGAAGGTTTATTTCAAGGCAATGGAAGCTTTTTAGGGTATTTGTTTTTGGCTCAATCTAACGGATGCAATTAGTTGAATTAATTTGTCGTATCCTAGCTTGTTTGCAATTTCAAATGCTTTTGGGAAATAAGCTGATCCTTTTGTCATTCCTGGGACTAGGTTTGCTTCCATAAAGTAGCACTCATTTTCTCCATCCATTTTTATATCTATACGACCAAACCCTTTTACCCCTAAGGCATGAAATGCTTCAATTGCTATTTTTGTAACGATCTTATTTGTTGCGGAATTAGTGATTTTTTTCAAAGTTGCACTATCAGTCTTTTTTACCCGAGCACTTAATATTCGTGCGTTATTGCTATCTTTTGGCGGTATAATTTCGATTGCAGCAGTTGATAACTTGTTTTTTGTGGCTGTTTCCATAATAGCTACTGTAAACTCTCTACCAGATAGATATTCTTCGGCTAAAGTTGCTTGGTTGTATTTTTTATATAAAGATTGAACTTTTTCTTTAAAGGATTCAAAATTGTTTACAAGTGAATTTCCATCTGTGCCATTGCCATTAGCAGCATCAATTGGTTTTAAAAATAAAAGATAATCAATCGGAAGCGATTCGCTATTGGTGTATTGATTTGGAATCGTTGTAAAAAAAGCCGCGGTTCGAATATTGGCTGTTATCATTTTTTCTTTAGCCATTACCTTGTTTGAATCAAGTTCAAGGGTTTCTCTTGAGGAGCCGGAGTAATTTATATTATGAGATTCAAAAAAACTGGAAAGCCAAATGGGATCACTGTTGTGTTGGACGATATATTTTACTGCTAATATAACTAAGTCTGGCTTACGCTTTACAACAAGTTCTAATTCAGATTTTTTTGTACAAATAACTAAGCTTACATCGGAATATTCTTTTTGGAGTGCTGTTAATACATCATTACATGCTTGAAGTGTGCCGAATCCAGTTTCTTTTAGCAGTTCATTTTGGGTTGTGATAATTTCGATTTTCATACTATTACAGTATCTTATTCGTGATTTAATAGATAGTTTTATTTGCTGAAAGGCACGAATCTTTGGAAATTATGGTCTGTAAAATAGATGAAACTTTAGCTATTATTGTCATTCCAAATTTGGCTTTTTTTGTGGGGTTCTTCTGGCTGAGAGTGACTTTTTTTTAAAAATACATAGGACCCATAATCCTGAACATAACTAACCTTATTCCATTGCAATCCTAGATATAAACTAGAATTTAAATAGAAGTTAACTTTCCAATAGTCTTAGGGTAATATAATAAGATGACGATTTATAGTGTTGGCCTTGGTGAAATGAAATTTTCTGATGATATAAATGATGTGATTGTGGCCCATGGATTAGGGTCATGTGTTTCAGTCGTAATTTATGATAGTATGGGTCAGTTAGGGGGGATGATACATATTGTGCTTCCCAGTATCAGCGCAAATGTTGGTGAAATTGTACTGGAACGATTTGCTGATACGGGGGTTCCTCTATTTATAAAGAAATTTAGGGAACTTGGAGGTAGGTTAATATATTCTTCAGTAAAAATAGCTGGTGGAGCAGACATGTTCAAGGGAAGAAACAAAGATAGCTTAGGTATTGGTTGCCAAAATATTAATGGGGTACAAGAGTGTTTGAAAGACCTTGGTGTGAAAATTTCTAATCAAGATCTAGGTGGTACACATGGCCGAACTGTAAAAATATTTATTAAGGATGGCAATGTTGTTTCAAGAATAATCGGTATGCCAGAGGTATTATTATAATGTTCATATCCTGTTTCCAATACTTGGCAGAGCGTTATTTTAGTTACAAATACATTGTTTTACATGCTTTATGTTAAATAGAAGGAGCTAAATATGGTCACTAAAGAGAAAGAAGCTTTTTTTAATGAAATAGTATCTGGGCTAACTGATTTGCTGCCATTACCGACAACGGTTATGGCAATAATCCAAATATCCAAAAATCCTAATTCCAATTTGCAGGATTTGGTTAAGCTTTTGGATAAAGATCAATCAATGGTTACCAGAATTCTAAAGCTGGCCAATTCAGCCCAGTATGGTTTTGCTAAGCAGGTTAAAACAATTAACCATGCAGTGGTTTGTTTAGGATTTAAAACAATTCGGAATATGGCTCTTACGGTATCCGTTAGTCCGATGTTTCAGCAAAGTGTCGATAGCTATTTGTTGGAAAAAGAGGAACTTTTTAAACATAGCAATGCTGTTGCTGTGGGGACTAGGTTAATTGCTAAACGGCAGGAATATACAAACCCGGATGAAGCATATGTAATGGGCTTATTACATGATGTAGGTAAGGTTGTACTAGATCAGCATGCTAAAGAGCAATTTGTTGATGTGATCAATTTAGTCAAAAAGGGTAATATAAACTTCATCGAAGCAGAGGAGCAAATTTTAGGGTTTAATCATGGTGAAATTGGTTCCAAAGTAGCTGAAAAATGGAATCTGTCTAATGAACTAGTCGAGACTATTCGATTTCATCATAATCCCGAACAGGCAGGAGAGAACAACAAATCTGTTCATATGGTACATATAGCAAATTATCTTGTGGAAATGATGGGGATTGGAATCGGTTATGATGGGCTTAATTATGAATTTCATGAAGAATCTATGGATCTACTTGGTTTGAAGGATGGGGATATGGAACCGTTGATGATTGGCATTATGAACGAGTTGTAACACGAAATTACTTAGTTCCATCACCAGCATTCTCAGCAGTAGTCATAATTTTACACTCTCGAACCTTATTGACGTAAATGATTTTTCTAGTTTATAGTTAATTTGAATGCAACATTTAAAATTAGCAAAAATATTTCTATTTGTTTGTTTGTTAACATTTTTTCACGTATCTATTTCCAGCGAGCTTACTCCTAACTATTATGATGTTCCAGAACTTAATCTTGTATCAGTATACCTAACCCAGCTTGAAGAAGCCTATCAAGATAAAGACCTATCCACAATGGAAGAAATCCTTGAAATATTGGCTCAAAAAATTGAGAAAGTGACAAAAATAGCTGAATCAGCAACACTTAATGAAGAAGAAACCGCTATAATAAATAAGCAGATCGAATCGGTCGGCTTTTACAAAGAAATTCTAGAAAAAAATCTTTTAGAACCGGACAAAACAGATACTTCATCAAAAGAATCTTTACTTGGCTTTACTGTAGACATTTATCCAGGTGACCAAAATATTTTTGGAGCGCAGTATGATTCTGAACCAGATTTTGGAAAAGAATTTAACCTTAGAAACAGATCCAATGTCAGGTATACTGATGGCACTTTCAATAGTATTTTATACCAAATAGATAACGAATTTAAGCTAGCGAATATCCCCTTGAATGTTAATATAGCTGGTCTTCACAGCATAGCAACACCAGCAGATAGTTATAATAGGATACAGTTACAAAATAGCGGGAAAGCCACTCTACCTATTGTTGAAAATGCTGATTATAATTTGGACTTATTGCTCCAAAACAGTAGTGCTGCAAGTAATAAATATTTACAACTATATTTTGATGTTAACAAGAAATACGAAAAAGATTTACTAAACTTAAATTATTCAAATTATTTACCAAATGAAAGTCAGTATCTGTATCATAAACTATCAGGTAGATATAGCGATTATGAAGACGGCGAGTTGTTCGGTTACAAAAAAAACACCGATACTATGGTATACACCATGTTTTATCCATCAAATGCAACAAATAATATGGTCTATTTAGCTTATCGCAACAATATGGAAAAGGATACAGATTCTTGGCAATCTAGATTAGTGGCGAATAATTTCTTCATTAATACGGCCGCTTCATATTACGCAACATACCAAACGTATAGGCATGATTATGGAGATATTGTATGCAACCTTGATTATAAGTATTATCCGAATTCTACATCTGATTACTACCGGTTAAATGTAAACAAACAAGTTTTTAGACAAGGCTCCAACACAAGTGAACTAGAGTTCGGCTATTATGGGTTTACTCTTAATTCTAATTCTTACTATAACGTTGGCCTACGTTCCAGAATAAAAGACTATGGGGAGAACGTCCTAATTACAAATTTGGATCTTCAAGCTCATCGCAAATTATTTGTTGAGGGTGTTAAATCGATAAATATTATTAAGATTAATGCTTCTGGTGATCTGTCACTATTTAAAAATATTGAGAGCAGATACTATAGCTATATTGAATTGGACAGATATGATAATCCTTCCTCGAGCTACAATGATTTTAACAGTTATTCCATTGATCTAAATAACCGTTACGATCTAGGTAATGGAATTGATGCTAAATTTGATATAAAAATATATATAAGAGACTATTTAGGTGCATCTATGTCAGATGAAACGAGTGTCTCTTTTGTTTTGTATACAGGACTAAAAATATAGCTTAAGGAGAAACACAATGAAAAAGATGCTATGGATGATATTGGTAATCTTTAGTACGGTCTGCACCTTTTCAGCTGATTTAATAACAGATAAAGAGATTATCCGATTAAAACAGATAGCTATCGACAATGTTTACGAAAAAGCTACTGTCAAAAGCTATCGATATTTAGTAAAAAACGGGTTGGGAAGTGGTCGGTACGCTTTAGAAAAAATACACAGCAATAAAGGTAAAATATTAGCAGGTCTTAATTATTTAACTGAATTATATAAACACAAAGATTACAGTAAAGCTCTCAGAGAAACCTTCTTTGCTGAACTTGAAGGACAAGTTGAGTCCCAGACTATTGCTCTATTAAGTTATCTAATACCACCTGCAAAACTATATTATGAATCAGCTAAATTGATGCATGCTTATATAAAAGCCATCGACAATGCTAGCTATAATTCGAATATTAAAACTATGGCAAAAAAAATGATTGATGACCAATTATTATGGGCTGACAAAAAAACTAGAGACGATAGAATTCTCAATTATTATGTTAAGTCAGATTTTACTGCACCAAATAGAAACCTGGTCGCACAAAGAGGGTTTTTCTACGAGTATGGTCAAAAAATAGTAAGCAAAGGTTCAAGAAAAGACATAGGATGGGATGATGCTAGCTGGAACCATAAGAGCCTTCACCAACAGAAGGCCGCTGTCTTACATGTAGTTAGAGATTTTCTTCGTACTCATGTTCAGCCAGCACATGATCAGAAAGTACGATCCCAGAACCTTCAAAAAGAGGTGGAAGCTAAAATAAATGCAATGAAAAAGGTAATATCAGACTTAGATTCTGCGGCAAATGAGTCCTTAATAAGTGCTGAACTTAATCGCCTAATAGAAGAAAAGAAAGCAGCATTAGAGGAATCTAATGCGCAGAAAAATAAAGAAATTAGAAAAGTGGCCAAGCCAAACAGCGCAAAGAAAAGTGGAGATTTAGAACGATATCGAAAAGCAATGGAACAAAGGTTGGCAATACTGGATTCTATTAGTAAAAAATCTGATGATGCTTTAAAAGGTTTCGCTGTTAAAAATTATTATAAGTTTAAGAAAAATAGTATATCCAATTATGAAAGAATCGAAAAATTAGACGCAGAAGCTGAGTTTGCAATAGCAATGAATGCTCTCGGGAATTCGGGTATTTTCAACGGTTACCTTTCTCCCCTTCAAAAATTAACGACCAGTTATGATGATGCCTTAAAAACAAATAATAAGTGGCTTGAAGACAAAAAAGCAGAAATAAATGAAAGTACTTCCAAGATAGAGGGGGTTATTTCTATATTAGAAGAATTAATGAGTAGTGCAGAAGGTGTTAATTATGTTGGTCATCAAAGTTTTGATGGCAGTATCTATTATAAAAAGAACAGACTAGTTGGGACTTTGAGTTCATACATAAATTCTTATAAATCAAGAATCCTTAAAAACAAGCAATCTTTAGAATCTATTCCCGAAATATTAAGCTATATTAGCGAACTACAAGGTAAGATTGATTCATACAATAATGATATTGATAGATACAATTCTAAGTCTGAGAAATTAATAGCATCGCTCGAAGAATTACAATCTTTTCAACGCGGTCGAATGGATAACCTAAATGCCTTATCTCGAGAACGTGCAAGATGGGAAAAAGTCGTTGAAAGCGTTTATGATAATTATAAGCAACTCTGTTCTCAAGAAAGCATTCCGTTCTACTTTAATACCGAGTATTTAAATCTAAAAAAATATGATATTGAATTCCTAGAAACCTCATATGATAGATATTTTTCTAGTCTATTCTATTCGTATACCCGAGATATGGATCAAAATGAAGTTCTGCAAATAGAGCTTAAAGACATAAAAATTGTACGTTTCCCAGAAATATTCAAAACAATGAAATATCCATTATATCAGAATCGACCCTATTTCATGCCACAAAATGAGGTCGATAAAGAAAGAGCTGATTTTGAGCAAAGAGTAAAGGATCTAGAAAAGTCAGGCAAGCCAGAATTAGCAAATATTAAAAAATATTATGCAGAATGGACAAAGGCTAAAAAAATATTAAACGAGTATCGAGTTGCTTATTTGAATGAACGAGATATGTCATTTACAGAAGCTATAACTGCTCTAAACAAAGGCGAGTTCAAAGAAATACAGTTCAAAAACATAGAAAAAAAGTGGTTTGCAGCTATAACTGCTTTTGATAAAAAACTAAAAAAACAAAAAACAAAAACGACGCAAATTGATAAAAATGAAGTGGACAGATTTTTTCTAGAAAGATCTAGAAGGTGGTCAAATGATATGGGAGGAATTGGTAGAAGACAAGAAGATTTATTGATTGATAGCAGACAAGCTAGCAGATATTTCCCTATTTATTTGGCAACAGACATTGGCAAAGCAAAAACGATATTCCTATATTTGTCAGGAAGAATTGCTGACTCAGATTTATGGCATTCTGAAACTGAAGGAATCTTCATGAGAAGAATACATAACAGATATCGGTCTTCAATAAACAAACAATTTAGTACTGAATCTAAAATGTATTTTGAAATTAAAAAAATAATGACAAAACTAGAAAAGGAACTATCTCGCAAATTTGCCTATATGGAACAACTTTTAGAAAATGTAGATTCTGTTAATAAAGATGCTCCTCTTGATGAAATTATAAATGGCAGACTTGATTCTGATAATGACGGGATACCTGATAATATTGAGCTAGCTGTGGGAACAGATCCTGTTAATGGAGATGATGGATCTATTACTATGGTGGTTGGAACAGCAACTATATCAACTATCGGTGGTTTTAGTATTGCTAGTGGTGTTAGTGAGCGTGGGGGAGGTGCTGGTCAATTCTATTGGTCTGGGAGCTACATAGAGTCAGCTAATGGCTGGGCAGACATTACAGCTACAGATATAATTCCATCTTCTGGTTATGGCAATACAAATATAACAGTTCTTACGACAGGCAAAAAGTATGCTCTGTATTGGAATGGTGGATACTATGGAAAAATCGAAATACTAAGCCTATCAGGAACCACTTTATCAATTAAATATTGGTATAATTCGGCTGGTGGTATTTTTTAGTAAGTAATAAGTGACGAAAGCTATATTTTTTTGTGCCTACCTTTAATATAATTTCTGAACCATATAATTATATTGGTGTGGTTTTTATTATTATTGGATTGTATTTAATAAGTTCTTCGCATTTTATATTTAAAAAACATGGGACACCTGAAAAATTTCAACCATCTACTTGTGTAGTAAATTCAGGGATCTATAGGATTAGCCGCAATCCCATGTATCTAGGCGGGGTTGTGTTTTTAATAGGGCTTGCTGTTTTTTTAACAAATGTAATTTCTATGATCATTCCTGTTATGTTTTTTTTGATAATAGACAAGATGTTTATCCCGTTTGAAGAGGAAAAAATGGGAAAAGAATGTGGTAAAGATTATAGTATTTATAAAAAAAATGTACGGCGTTGGATTTAGCAATTCCAGTTATGTGTTTATAAAATTGGATAGGGTAAAAAGGTGAGCGTTTTCAGTAATGAGTGGTTATGTTTTTATTATAGTTTGAAAGAAAGTTTTGTAACAAGGCTAAATGTGATAATGTTTGGAAATAAAAAGAATACGCAAAGTGCTTATATTTTATAAGACTGAAATTGGCTCACCAAAGGGGATGGTTAAGTTAACTGCTAATCCTAAAAGAGTAGAACCGTATTAAATATAAAGGTCTCGTTCTCCATTTTCTATTCGTTTATACAAGTTATAAAATTCTTCTAATATTTTTTTATGAGAGGAATACCATTCAGATTTTTTAGTTTCTTCTATTTCTTTTAGAATAAGTTCTTCGCCTATTTTTTTAGTGTTTTCAGATGCATAATCTTCTAAATATTCTTTAAATGTTAATATAGCATTTAATTTGCAGTATTTTCCTTCTACTCCTGTGCATAATAATCTCATTATTTTATCACCAGTTCTGCCACAACGATAACCTGCTGTGCAAAAAGATGAGATGATGCCCATTGTTGCTAATTCTCCTATTACCGCATCTATTCTTCGTGTATCACCTAAATTAAATTGTTGTTTTTTATTGTCTTGTTGATTTATTTGATTTGCTTGGTTTTCCCATTCTTTAGCAATTTGATTATATCCGCCAATATCTATTCTTGTGGAAGCGTCTGTTTGGGTACAGCCTAGATTAATGCATTCTTTTTTGAAGGCTGCTTCTTCTCTAGCAGTAATAATTAAGCCAGTGTAGGGGACAGCCAACCTTAGAATTGTAATGATTTTTTTTAGGTCATCATCAGATACAAGATATTTGTTTTTGCTTAGGTCTGCGCCGTAGGCTTCTTTGAGTCTAGGGAATGAAATTGTATGAGGTCCAATCCCAAATCTATTTTCAAGGTCAATAGCATGATATAGCAATCCCATTATCTCATATCGCCAATCATATAAACCAAAAAGTACTCCTAAGGAGAAATCATCGATACCAGCATCCATTGCTCTGTGAAGTGCATATAGCCTCCATTCATAATTACCTTTAATAGTGTTTTGAGGGTGTACTTTTCCGTATGTTTCTTGATGGTATGTTTCTTGAAATACTTGATAGGTCCCAATTCCTGCTTTTTTCAGTTTTGTTAAATCTGCTATAGACATTGGCGCTGCATTTACATTAATTCTTCTAATTTCGCCTTTGATGTCATTGTTATTTTTGTGGTTAACACTATAAATTTGTTTCATTGAATGTGTTATATAATCAATCGCGGATTCTGGATGTTCACCATATACGGCAATTACCCTTTTATGTCCTTCTGAGACAATAACAGCTACTTCTTTTTGTATTTCTTCGTCTGAAAGTATTTTTCGGGTTTTTAAAACATTATCTGTTTTGAATCCACAATAATTACAATTATTTACACATTTATCTGATAGATACAGTGGAGCAAAAAAAACAATGCGGTTATCATAAACCTTTTTTTTAACTATATCGGCTGTCGCATATAACTCTTCCCATATTTTTTTGTCCTTAACGTTTAATAATATTGCGACTTCTTCTGGTTCAAGCCTTTGGATCGAAAGTGATTTTTTTAAGATATCTTTTATTTTTTTATCGGTTATATTAGGTGTGTTTTTTAGGTCATTTCGAATTTTTGTATCATCTATAAAATGTTTGTTATTTATATGATATTTATCAATTTCATCTTGTTTTATAACTTGTTTATTCCACGGTTGGTTTTGTTTCATGATAAATTCCTAATTTATTAAATTTTTAATCTATATGAGTATATGCCCATATGAGTTGTTTTGACTATTGTTTTTTATTTGGTTTTATTTTTTTTAATTTTATACAATAGCAGCAACCCTATAATTACGGTGAACCCGTTAAGAATGGCACCGATTACATCATTACCCATGATTCCTCCGAATGTAAGCATAAGGGCTCCTGCTGAGTATAGAATAAGGAAGAGTTTCTGGATGTGAGTATCCTTATTCGATATAGTAAAAAATGCCTGATACACCCAAGATATTGTGATAAGCCCTAACCCAATAGTGAATAGATTCATATGTTCTCCTTTATATTTATGTTAGTTATAGATTATAGAAATATATTGATAATGTGAAGGGTGTAAGTGTTCAAAGAGCTAACTGTTGGGTCACCAAATTGGATATGTTAAGACCTAAATATTATAAAGGGTATTTTTATTTTTTAGACCCGTCTGAATTTGATTCTTGAATAATTGTTTCGATTTTCCCTTCAGCAAGTACTTGCCCATTTTGCAAATAAATACCTGTTGATGCTACTTTTTGAGCAAACATTTGATCATGCGTCACAATTATTAAATTAGTTTCTTTTTCCAATCCCTGTAACCATTTAGCAAATGAATTTGTTGTATTATTATCCAGTGCACTGGTTGGTTCATCCAGCAATAAATACTCTGGTTTTAATAAAAGCGCTCTAGCGACTGCAACTCGTTGTGCTTGTCCACCACTAATTTGATCAGGAAAACTAGTTCCAAGGTCATGAAGTCCTAACTTTTTAAGAGTAGAACTGGCTTGATCAATTGCATCTTTTTTATTTTTTTTCTGAACATTAATAAGTGCTAACGTTAAATTTTCTAAAACAGTTAAATGAGGAAAAAGAAATAATTTTTGGAATACTATCCCAATGCTTTCCCGATATTTTTGTTCATTTATTTCAAAAATATTCTTGCCATTATAATTAATCGTTCCGGTTTGTGGTTTTAAAAATTGGCCGATACACTTTAATAAGGTTGTTTTTCCCGAACCGCTTTCGCCAAGGATCGCATAATTTGAACCGTTAGGAATAATAGCAGAAAATTTTTCTAAAATATAATTACCTTTATTATATTTAAATGAAATTTTTTTAATATCAATCATGCATAAATCCTTTTTCTTTTACTTTACATTCGATAAAACTTGCTAATTTCATTAAGGGAAAGGTAACAATAAAAAACATAATAGCCACTATAAGGTAATATTTCATAGGATTAAAGGTATAGCTAATAATTGATTGTGCTTCTCTAATAACTTCACCAACCGAAATTACTGAAATAATAGCAGTATCTTTAGTTAAGGCAACGATTGAATTCATAAGAGGCGGAATCGTTACTCGAAATGCTTGAGGCCAAATAATGAATCTAAAAACCTGAAATTTAGAAAGCCCTAATGCCCTTCCTCCAAGAAATTGACCAAAATTAACACTTAATAAACCAGATCGAATAACTTCTGCTAAATAAGCCATCGAGTTAATTGATAGCGTTATAATAGCAGAAACAAGTGGAGAAAAAGTAAGTCCGAATTGAGGTGCCCCATAATAAACAAAAAAAAGTTGAATTAGAACCGGAGTTCCTCTAATAAAATCGACACCACTTCTAACTAATATATAGATTAGCCCCTTCTTTTTATGCAGGATAACTCCTAAAGGAAGTGCGAATATGAAACCTATTAGTAATGAAAAAAATGCTACAAAAAGAGTAATTGAAAAACCCTTGAGTAACTTTTTATAGACAACCATCGAATCCATTTTTTGATTTGCTTCTTTTGTAAATTCTGGTTCAATTTTTAAAGCAAACCACTTATCATAAAGTTGCTTCTTTTTTCCACTAATAGATATTTGAGCTAATGCTTTATTGATCTGACTTAAAAGTAATGGGTCACTTTTTTTAACTGGGATCCCGATTCGTTCTTTATATAAAAGGTCTCCTTTTTTAATGAAAGATTTATTCGCTTTTTTTATTTGCCAAGCACCAACAAGCTGATCTGTCACAAACCCATCTAATCGACCATTATCCATATCTTGAAAAATATCAATTGTTGATTTGTAGGTAATAATAATTATGTTACTATGATTTTTTCTTAAATATCGCTCATAAGTTTCACCTAAGACAACCCCAATTTTTTTCCCATCACAATCTCGTATATCTTTTATCGAATTATTTCTATTTACGAATAATTGAGCCCCTGAAATATAATAAGGATTTGAAAATAAAACTTGCTCTGCTCTCTTTGGCGTAATCGCCATAGATCCAATAATAGCATCATATTTATTGGTCAATAATCCAGCAATAATCCCATCCCATTCTGTCGTAATAATTTCAATGTCTTTGTGCAAAATATTAGCTATTTCTTTTGCAATATCTACATCAAACCCGTCTAATTTACCATGTTGATTAAAAAAACTAAAAGGAGGATATTTGCCTGTTAAGGCAATTGTTAAAGGGTCTTGTTTTCCCGCATAGCCGAAAGAAAAAAAAGAAAACAATAGTATTGCTAATATGGTAACTTTAGAAAGTCGTATCTTAATTTGTTTCATTGATTAAAATTATCTCCACTATTTTTTAGCGATTGAACGGCAGCCCTTCACTAAATATCGTCTGTGAATTTACCGCTTAGGCTTTTCTATAAATTATTTTACCAAACTTATTGCTAGAGGTTAAGGCAAGGATGGAAATATGAAGTTTATAGAGATAATTCAGGGCAGTGTAGCTGAACTATTAAATAGGGAGATTAAGCCCCATTAAATGTCCCTTGTTGGGTCATGAACAAATAGTTTATTAAAAAGATAAGGGTTGTTTTGTTCAATCCTTTCTAAAATAGGTTCAACAAGAGTAGGGAAGTGATTTTTGAAAGTTGATAAAAATTTAACAACCATATAGCGGTACCTATTGTCGGACCATTCTGCTGAAAAATATTCACTGTCAGGGTAGTTATACCATGGACCTTGGAAATCAACAAACCATTCTAGTGTTTTAAATATTTCACTCCAGTTTGCTTCATCGAATGCTTTTTTATTGTAAAGTAGTGGATTCATGAGCGTGTCGTATTCTCCCTCAATTTCAAATACTTTTTCATGCGTTAATGCACGTGATGCTTCGTCAATCTGTGAGTATTCCAGTAGTTTCAGATTATGAAGAATGAGTGCTACATGTTCGCAGGCATTAGTTCTTGGTTTTGGGTTGATTGAATTTATAGTATCTTGCCTTGGTATTAAGGCGAGCTCCCTAAGTAAAGATGCTAGGTGGCTGAAGAGAACAGCATATTTTGTATAATGATATTTTGGAAGTGATATGATTTTATTTTTCATATAAATATGATGCCCCTTAAGGTTAATACTAAACATTTTTTAGTTGATTCGAATCATGTTTAAGATGGGTTTACTAAATTATAGTTGTGTGGAAGCTCGGATTTATCAGTTGAAAATTTAGGTTTAAGGATAAATATAACCATTTTTTTATCAAAGAAGAAGAAAACTTAAGTTAACAGAGCAGGGTACTGAATAATTTTTTAGAAACTTAAATATTCAGTGCGACACTGAACTATATCGATAAATCCCAATGAGCAAAAATATTACCGGCGAGTTCATTCAAAAAACAAGAAAGTAATTAAACGAATTAAAGTTTTGAGACATATATTGGATATGGGATGGAAGTTATTATTTTTGCTTGTAATGATTGTGTTTTTTATAAGACTGAAGTTGGCTCCCCAGCGCGGACAGTATTACGCTCCTAAAGAGTATATTCGAGAAGTGGTATAGGGCAGCTTAGTTTATTTATTCGTTTTTTTGAATCTGTAAAATGCGAACAATTTCTAGCTTTGAATACGCACCAAATTCACGGGGCATTGCTACAAAAACCTGTGTTACGTAATTTGAGTTATCAAAAGTCCATTTTTCAGAATAAACCTCTGGTTTATCCTGAATTGTTGATACAGCAACTAGATTTCCCCACTTTTTCTTAACGCCTATATCTATTGAGGATAGTCTTATCCCATCATTATCTGGGTAGTAGATATGCATCTCACTGTTTTTAAAATTTATATCTGCTTTTGATTTAATATCTTTTCCCAGGGATATTGTTGCAAAAACTAATACTAAAATTAGACTTAAACTGATTTTTTTCATGGTTTACTCCTTAATATTTAGTTAATTATAGTTTACTAGGATTATTGAATAAAATGAAGGTTGGTTGTTGTTAATCCCTGATAAGAATTCTATATATGAGGACGATAGTAATTAAATTGATGGA
>Ga0208900_1000497_pt1 | contig 24630 bp, 21 predicted proteins | sample AntAceMetag02UKK_FD_184763 | JGI IMG/M metagenome (GOLD analysis project Ga0208900, IMG submission 184763) | Saline lake microbial communities from Ace Lake, Antarctica - Antarctic Ace Lake Metagenome 02UKK (SPAdes) (version 2) | ecosystem: Environmental > Aquatic > Non-marine Saline and... | reverse complement strand
TCTTTTGCGTTGTTGCTGTTTGTCCAGTTGCTTGTCCTTTTTGATGAGGTAGTCCAGGGCTTCATACATGCCGTTAAATTGTTTGTCATATTTGCTATCCAGTGTCATGTCAATTGTGAGTTTTCGGGTTATTTTGACGTTTCAATGTGCTAAGCACGATTGAAAGTCAGGGTATTGACATTGAAACGTGCGGAGCACTTTCAATCGTCATAATATGTTTGACATGACACTTTTTGAGGTCGCAACTTGCGTCCTCAAAAGTTCGTATTCATTTTTAGTTAATTCAAACATGAAATCATCAGGAAACCTGTCAATATTTCTTCTTACTGCTTCTTTAAGCCGTTTGGTTTCTGTACCATACAGTTCAGCTAGGTCAAAGTCCAGCATCACCTTTTGTCCACGTATTTCGTAAATCTTATTTTGGATGAGTTGTAGTTCCACTGGGTGTTGGTTTTGAAATTTACTTCATAATAAAAAATACACCTTTCATAGTTTATTGATTAGTTATATGTTTCGTGCAACGAATGGCAAACATAAATTACTCAATATTATCAAACTAAAGACTAGTACGTGAAATCCCAGATTCATACAAAATTACTTTTTTTCCTCCGATGACCCAAAATATCTTGAAATGATATTAGCTGACAATATCAGCAATATTTAAAGAACTACAATAAAATAACTTGACCACAGGAACACCCCGACCAGTGAAAGTTTTAAAATTGGAATGAAAAAAATTTGAAAATTTTTTTGTGAAAAGGTGGATGTGCAATTTAAAAAATACTTAACTTTACCTGTCTGAAACTCTAAAACTTATTATCATGAAAACAAAAGAAATTCCATTCATTTTTTTGTTGGCTGTTTTGTGCATAAATGTATTTGCACAAGCCCCACAAGTTTTTAAATACCAAACTGTTATTAGGAACACTTCAGGTGAGCCTGTTAGTAACCAGCTTGTAGCATTCCAGTTTAGTTTGTTGCAAGGGAGTGCCATGGGACCAATAGTTTACTCAGAAACCAATTCGACATCAACTAATCAATCAGGGCTTGCTGCCCTTGAAATTGGAAATGGTGAGATAGTGAGTGGTGATTTTGGCAGTATTGACTGGGGAGCTGATATTTATTTCCTGCAGGTTGAGGTGGATGTTAACGGCGGTTCATCTTACCAATTGATGGGTACCTCACAGCTTTTGAGTGTACCTTATTCTCTTTACGCCGAAAAAGCTGGAAGTGTGGAAGGAGGTATGGTCTCTGAAATTGATGATTTAACGGATGGAAAGACCGGGGGAAGTAGTGTATTTCTTGGAGAAGGGTCTGGGTTAAATGATGATGCCAGTAACAATCAAAATGTTGGAACCGGAAACTGGGCATTACATGATAATATAACGGGATCTCAAAATACAGCCCTGGGAGTGGAATCTATGTATCATAATACATCTGGTTATCAAAATGTAGCTGTTGGCACGAGCTCTTTATATTCAAATGAAACAGGGTATAATAATGTAGGAGTAGGTCATTATGCATTAAAGGATAATACGGCATGGTACAATACAGTTGTTGGGAAGAGCGCATTAAGATATAACACAAATGGGGCACGCAATACTATCGTTGGTGCCATGAGTGGATATTCAAACACCGCAGGTTCATACAATGTGTTTTTAGGCAATGAATCAGGCTATTTTGAAACAGGATCCGCTAAGTTATACATCGAAAACTCCAATGCAGATCAATATAATGCTTTAATTTACGGCGAATTTGATAATGACTTGTTACGGGTTAACGGAACGCTTGATATCAATAATGCATACCAGTTTCCAACTGTTGATGGCACAAGTGGACAGGTGTTGGGAACAGATGGCAGCGGTTCATTAAGCTGGACTAATAGTGAAAGTGCTGGTTCGATGATTTCAGATATTGATGGGAATACATATGTTACAGTTGAAGGTACGCCAAATGATGATATAATAAGATTTTATAATAATGGCATTGAACATTTTAGGTTTAATGGATTGAATCTGGAATTATTCACAGGAACTAATTTGTATATTGGAGAAGCTGCCGGGATAAATGAAACAAATATAATGTCTGGATGGAATTCTGGAATAGGACGATATACGATGAATAATAATTCGACTGGAAGGTACAATACTGCATTGGGCTATTCTGCCCTTAATCAAAATATTTCATCCGATAATAATGTTGCAATTGGCAGTAGTGCACTTTACTGGAATACGTCTTTTAAGAATACCGCAGTAGGATCAAATTCAAGTGTAAATAATACAACGGGGTATAGTAATACTTCAATAGGTTACACAACAATGAAGTATAATACTACCGGAAGCAATAATAGTGCCTTGGGTTCGGGTGCTTTAATTAGAAATACTACCGGAGTAAACAATGTTGGCATTGGTGTCAGTACTAATTCACATAATATTGAAGGATCCAATAACACAATAATAGGAGCCAGTGCCGGGGGGTACATCTACGATCACAGTAAATCAGGTAATGTATTTTTAGGATATAAAGCAGGTTATAACGAAATTGGAGATAATAAACTTTATATAGAAAACTCTAATGCGGATAAAGAAAACGCATTGATATATGGCGAATTTGATAATGATATCCTTGCTGTTAATGGAAAGTTAGGAATAGGCTCTACAACTCCCGAAACAGCATTACATGTTGCTGATAGTGGAGATATTAGGCTGTCAGGAGGACAAATTGATTTTGGTGATCAAAACAGGATCATCAATTATTCATCAAATGATGTGATGTCGGTGCAGTCGCCAGGACCTGTTGCTGTGGTTATTGATAACAACAACAATAGTACGAATACAGCGGCATTTACAGTAAAAAAAGACAATATAGATCCTGAGTTGGCAACAGAACTATTCAGGGTGCAAGAGGATGGCAATGTGGGAATAGGCACAACCGAGCCCAGCGAAAAACTGCATGTGGATGGCGGATTTAAACTGGTAAACGGAACCGAAGGGTCCGGCAAAATTTTAACCTCTGACGGCAGTGGAACAGCAAGCTGGGAAAAAGTAACGGATGTTACCAGCGGTTTGTTAAATCCCAGTTTCCCGAACGGGCTGGAAGGAATTGTACCCATAACGGTGGAAGTAACTGACAACACACCCTTTAATGTACCCCCAAAAGTAACCCTGTATATTGTGAATGTTTACAGTTCATGGAATATAAAACTATTAATAAACAACTTGCCAGTGACTTATGGCCCTTTTAATTATAGTGATGGAACAACCATAGCACAGCGATTATCCATGCCGCTTTTGGTAGGGACTGGGGGAGCTGTTAGTACGGACGGTTTACCCATAACGATAAATGGTTACCTGGTAGGTAATGGAACCGGTGGTAGCGCGACCACCTGGACTTGCGGCGATATGCTGGTAGATGAACGGGACGGACAAGCCTATACAACTGTGCTAATTGGCACACAGTGCTGGATGGCTAAAAACCTGAATTTAGGAACGATGATACCTGTAGCAAATGACCAGGCTGATAATGGTATTATTGAAAAATACTGCTATGATGATGATGCTGGAAATTGTAGCACTTATGGCGGTTTATACCAGTGGGATGAGATGATGCAGTACATTAATACAGAAGGCACACAGGGAATTTGTCCAGATGGATGGCATATACCAACTGATGCTGAATATACATCGCTTACAGATTTCCTTGGAGGTTTAAGTGTTGCAGGTGGTAAAATGAAGGAAACTGGCACAACACATTGGAACTCACCTAATACGGGTGCGACCAATGAAAGTGGATTTACAGGCCTTTCGGGCGGCTGGGGGGATGACGATGGGACATTCATCTCCATTGGCTACTACGGTATATGGTGGTCTTCTACGGAAGACTATACCCTTAGCTGGGCCCGCATACTGAGTAGCATCAATGGCACCGTATTCGTATTTAAAGACAATGAGCAGCGTAGCTATTCAGTGCGTTGCCTCCGGGATTAGCCCTGTGAAATAATTCTAAACATTTTTACCATGGAAGGATTCTATTTCGTTTATATTTTGAAGAGCTTAAAGGATGGGAAAAATTATGCGGGCTATACAAAAAAATAAAATTTAGATTTGAACAGCATAATAAAGGTGTAGTTGAATCAACAAAGCACAGAAGACCACTAAAACTATTTACTGGATCAAAAGCATTAGAACCATCACCTTCATTCAATAAATACTGGTAAATGTTCGTAACAAATATGTATATGTATCATTTAAATTTATATTACGCTAATAAAGTATTAAATTTATTACTTTTGTAAAATGGGAAAGATACTTAGAAAACCAAAAATTGAGCTTACAATTATTAAAGAAGATGGAGGATATTCGGCCATTGGCCAATGGAAAAACAGGGGGCTTGCGACGAGCGGTGACAATTGGGAGCAACTTCAGGAAATGATTGTGGAAATGGTCAATCTTGTATTTGAGGACCTGGGTTTTGTTTATACCATTGAGGAGATAAAACTAAAATATGACCTCGAAAGTTTCTTTGCTTTTTACAAGGTAATTAATGCAAAAGCCCTTTCTGAACGAATAGGCATGAACCAAAGCCTTTTGGTACAATACATCAACGGAATTAAAAATCCCTCTAAAGCACAAACCAAACGTATATTGAATGGCGTTCAACAAATAGGTAGAGAGCTTGCCGAAGTCCGTTTTTTGTTGTAAAAAATCTGTTTTTAAAATAAGGGTTTAATTTTGAGCCTGTTCCGAAAAGTGTTACTTTGCCACAAAGACACCAAGGCACTAAATTTCACTAAAGCTATCTCATTGATTTTCTTATTTGTGGGCTTTTGTGTCTTTGTGTTTTAGTGGCACTTTTTAATTTTTTTGTCTTTTCAGAGAAGGCTCAATTTTCAAATTAGCACATCAACAAATTTTCAAATTTTTGAAGGTTACTTCCCGATACAAAACTTCCCAAAAATATTCCCAAGTATCTCATCAGTTGTCACTTCACCTGTGATTTCACCAAGATGGTGAAGGGCTTTGCGGATGTCGATTGCAATCAGGTCGCTGGGAACATTTTTACCGAAGCCTTCCTCCACCTCTACGATTGATTTTAGCGCGTTGGAAAGTGCTTCGTAATGGCGGGCGTTGGAGACGATGGTGTTATCGCTAAACTGCTCCATGTTTACTGATTTTAGCAGGCTGTCGGAAATCATGCTGATGTTTTCTTTGCGCTTGGCCGAGATAAAGATGGTTTCCATTTCAATAAGGTCAGTAAAACCAGCAGGTGTGCCCACTAACTGATCAATTTTATTGCCGATTAAGATAACCCTCTTATCAGGATCCCCTATTATTGTCTTGTGCTCTTGTAGGATTTCTTTCACACGGTTGATATCACACTTCGTTACATCAAAAACAAAAAGAATGATTTTCGCTAGTTTAATTTTTTCCATGGTTCGCTCAATGCCAATGTTTTCAATCTGGTCATCTGAATCGCGCAAACCGGCGGTGTCGATAAAGCGGAAAGCGACGCCATCCAAAACAATGGTGTCCTCAATACTGTCGCGTGTAGTCCCTGGTATTTCCGAAACGATGGCTTTTTCTTCCTGTAAAATGGTGTTCAGTAAGGTAGATTTCCCCACATTTGGTTTGCCAATGATGGCAACCGGAATTCCATTTTTCAATACATTGCCCACCGAAAAGGATTTTAGCAATCCGCTGATTTCGGTTTTTAACTTTTCAAGAAGTTCCATAAGATTTTTCCTGTCGGCAAATTCTACATCTTCTTCCGAAAAATCCAACTCCAGTTCAATCAATGAGGCAAAGTTTACGAGTTCCGTCCTCAGTTCCTTTATTTTATTTGAGAAACCTCCACGCATCTGGTCGAGGGCAAGGTCGTGCGAAAATTTCGCGTTGGAGGAAATTAGGTCTGCAACAGCTTCTGCTTGTGAAAGGTCGAATTTTCCGTTGAGGAATGCCCTGAGTGTAAATTCACCGGGCTTTGCCATGCGTGCCCCATTATCAACCAGCAATTGGATAATCCGTTGCTGGATGTATGGTGAGCCGTGGCATGAAATTTCGATGCTGTCCTCTCCGCTAAAGGATTTGGGATTCCTGAATATGCTTACCAAAACTTCGTCAATCAATTCCTTTGCATCGCCAATATTCCCAAACAGAATGGTGTGTGTTGGTGATGTAGCAATTGTTGCGGTCTTTTTTTGAGCTTCGAAAATTTTATCGCCAATGGCAAAGGCATCGTTGCCCGAAACCCGGATCAATGACAAAGCGCCTGAACCGGCAGGTGTGGCGAGTGCGCAGATGGTATCGTTGGTATTCATAGCTGATTGATTTTAGATGTATTTGAACGGGTGTTTTGTACAAAGTTAAAAAAAACAATTTCGAAATGACTTTATCGGATGATTAATTGAGCTGAAAATGACAATGCAGGGTCTATGATGTTGGTTGATGATGTGGATGACTGAAGACTGAGTGCTTAAAACTGTGGACTGAAAACTGTGGACTGAAGGCTGTGGACTGAAGACTAAAGATTGAGAACTGAGAACTGCCAAACTGAAGACTGCGTAATGTCCTCCCTTTCCCTCTACAATTCTTAGCCCTGGTATTTAAAAATCAAAAAAGTGACGTAAGCAAGATAAATGAACATTATTATTGCTCCTTCAATCCTACTGATGGCTTTGCCTTTTCCGGTAAGGATGAAAATGAACAAGATCAGGTTGGTGAAGATCATCATTCCCACATCGAAGTTTAGGTCTTCGTGAAAGGGCAGGGGCTTGATGGTTGAACTTACGCCCAACACCAGGAATACGTTAAATATGTTCGATCCCAATGCGTTTCCGAGCGCTATATCTGAGTTTTTCTTTAATGCTGCTATTACCGAAGTTACCAGTTCAGGGAGCGAGGTAGCTACTGCAACAATTGTTATGCCTACCAGTGCTTTGCTGATGCCAAAATCTGTGGCGATAAATACGGCACCATCAACCACCCACTTGCCACCAAAGTACAGACCGGCAACTCCAAACATTATCAATGCAACAGATTTAAGCACCGAAAACTCTTTAATTGTTGGGCCATCGGGAAGTGCCTTTTCTGATTTTGAAAATCTCCAGGAGTAAAAAAGGTAAGCTAAGAGTAATATGATTAAAACTGCACCTTCGGCACGGTCGATGGTGTTGGCTTCCTCAAAGGTAAATAATTCAAAATTTGCTAAAAATCCCAGCATCAATGCTGCAATAAGACTGATGGGGATGAGTGTGTTGACTGTTTTTTTGTCGGGTTTAATAGGGGAGATCACCGCAGCAGCACCGATTATAAATAGCGTATTCATGATATTGCTACCCAAAACATTGGTTATCGCCAGGTCAGTTTCGCCCTGTACTGATGCGAAAATGTTGATCAACAATTCGGGCAATGAAGTGCCAAGTGCAACCAGTGTAAACCCAATGACGATAGGGGATAACTTCATTTTTGATCCCAGCGAACTGGCACCATCAACCAAAATGTTTGCTCCGAAAAGTAAAATAACAAACCCAATTATGAAGAGAATGTATATCATGTTTTATTTGCTGCTATTTTCTGCAGTAAAAGATTTTTTTTCCAACCCAATTTACAATTCACCATTCACCACTCACCACTCACCACTCACCATTCACCACTCACCATTCACCATTCACCATTCACCACTCACCACTCACCACTCACCACTCACCACTCACCATTCACCACTCACCACTCACCACTCACCATTCACCAACTCCGTTATCGTGTCCCAAAAATCGAGCTGCCTATACGTATCATTGTACTACCTTCTTTGATGGCAAGTTGGTAATCGCCTGACATGCCCATAGAAATTTCCCTGAAAGCTTTTGTGCCTGAAAAATATTTCAATTTCAATTCATCAAAGATATTTTTTAAGCGCCCGAATTCATTTCTAACCTGGGCTATATCATTAGTGAAAGTTGCCATTCCCATCACACCGCAAATTTCAACATTTTTAAATGCCATAAATTCCGGGCTTTCAAGTATTTCGGCTGCGTCATCCATGTCCAGGCCAAATTTGGTATCCTCCTCGCCAATATGAAATTGCAACATGCAACTGATCACCCGGGTGTTTTTTGCGCCTTGTTTATCAATCTCTTTCAATAGTTTCAGGCTGTCAACGGCTTCAATCATCGCAACAAAGGGGGCAATAAATTTCACTTTATTGCTTTGCATGTGGCCAATAAAATGCCACTGGATGTCCTCGGGTAGTTGGGGCTGCTTGGCGATTAATTCCTGTACTTTGTTTTCGCCAAAAATTTTTTGCCCGGTCTGGTAGGCATCTATAATGGCTTCGATAGGTTTTGTTTTGGAAACAGCCACCAGTTTTACTGTTTCCGGAATTTCGGCCTTAAGTTTTAAAAGGTTTTCGCTAACACTCATTTCAAAATTTGTTTTTGCAAAAGTATAAGAAAATTCTTCTCAGAAATTATTCGTTTTGGGAGATGTTAAAAATCTACGGTGAATGAAACTGGTTCATTTAGGTGATTGCTTTTCCAGATATATTTCCCCAAGTAAGGATTGGTTCAGGTTGAATGTTGTTTATATAGCTTTTGTGATACCGTTACAGCTAGCAAGCCTGTAACTTGAAACTTGTAACCTGTAACTTGTAACTTGTAACAGAGTCTCTCTGCTGTCCTTGGATTTATAAAACTATTTTGAAAATAAATAGATTACTTTTATGCCTGAATTTATGTTGATAATTTTTTATCATGAACACATCTGCTTCTAAAAAGTCCGGGGGTATCAAAACTTTCCTGATGGGTTTTGTTTATGCTTTTAAGGGGGTAGTATATTTATTTGCCTCGCAGCGAAATGCAAGGGTGCATTTGTTTGCTGCTGTTTTGGTTGTAGCTGCCGGTTTCTACTTTTCCATTTCATTTATCGAATGGATAGCTGTAGTTCTATCTATAGGGATGGTAATTGCCGCAGAAGCTTTTAACAGTTCTATCGAAGAACTTGTTGATATAGTTTCACCGGAATATAACAAGTCAGCCGGCAGGATAAAAGACCTTGCCGCCGGAGCTGTGTTGCTGATTGCAATTTCGTCCGTGGTTGTAGGTTTGGTTATTTTTTTGCCAAAGATCTTTGGAGGGGTGTGATAGCTCAATATATTTGTTTTCAATAGGATAAGAATGAAACAGTTTACCATATTCACGATTATAATTTCCTTAGGACTGTCGAGTTGTTCTTTTGTTCACTCTGACAAAAATGATAAACAAGTTGTTCTTCGGTTCTATCAGGATTATAGAAGTAGGGAAAATGACACCATAAATCTGATTAGATCAGAAATAAATGATTCGAGTTATTTCATTTACAAATTCAATGATGATACACTTGTGTATTCGTTCCATAAGTCGATTATGAATGATTCATTAATCGATATCTTTAGTCATAACTGTCCTTTAGTGTCAGAAAAAACAATAAAAGTTGATAACCAATCTTTTAGAATTCTAAAATACTACTATGATATTGAGGGCTCATACGATGAAGAAACAAGTTTTTTTTATCATAAAGATTATGGACTTTTAGTTGGGTTCAATGACGGTTGGTTAGATTTGATATTTTCAATGGAGTATGATAGAATTTCAAAAATTTTAATTGACAGTATTATTAGTGACAGGACTGGTTTTTATTTATGGTATGTACCACCACCTCCGCCACCTGATTCATTAACAATAGAAAAATAAACACAAAATATATGATCATCATTGCCGAAAGTGGCTCTACAAAAACTGATTGGCTTGTCTTGAAAAACGGAAGCGTTATAACCACTGCTGCAACTGCAGGATACAATCCAAATTATTTTCCAGCTTCTGTACTCGAAAGTAGCGCAAAACATTTAGCTGCACAAATTAATGCCAGCGAAGTGAAAGAGGTTTTTTTCTATGGCTCAGGATGTGCGTCAAAACAGGCCAATGAAAAAGTTGAACTTGCCCTTTGTGCCATATTTCCAAATGCCGAAGCCTGTGTGCATCACGATCTTTTTGGTGCTGCGAGGGCACTTTTTGGGTCAGGATCAGGTATTGCGTCAATTCTTGGTACCGGATCAAGTTCTTGTTTGTTTAAAAATGGGGAAATCGTTGGCGCCGTTCCATCGCTGGGTTATTTGTTGGCAGACGAAGGCAGTGGCTGGCAACTTGGCCAGATGTTGATTAACGCCTATTTTAAAAATGAACTGCCAAACGACCTTAAATCACTTTTTGAATCCGAATATGATTTAGAGATTGGTGAATTTATTGGAAAACTTTATTCAATGGAAAAACCAAATTCACTCATTTCTTCATTCACTCCATTTGTAGTGGCGAATAAGGAGCATCCGTTTTTTGTTGAAATGGTTTTAAAATCTTTTGAAAACTTCTTTGAGGAAAACGTATTGAAATATCCTTCCTATCAGAAATATCCCCTGGGCTTTGTAGGTTCAATTGCCTTTCTGTTTAGTGATATCCTTGATAAAGTTGCTGAACAATACGGATTGAAAATTGAAAAAATTATAAAAGGCCCTATTGATGAGTTGGTGAAGTTTCACAGTGGCAGTGAATAATTGTACATGTGATTGATGTTTGGATCCTGATACTAATCTGATTCTAAATATTTTCAAATTAACTTTAAAATAAACCGATTGTATCGGGAAAACAAAAACCATAACAATGTTGCCCATACGGACTTGCTTTGCGTCGCAAGTTTCAAGTTACGAGTTGCAACCTGTAACCTGTAACCTGCAACGACTCCGAACTGTTTATAAGCAACAAAATTATCGTTAACATGTTAGCAATAGTGACTTTTTAAGAGCCTATTCCTTTTTGTCATCCGGGAATGTAATGCTATCGTATTCGTAGTTCATCATGCGTTTTCTGCGGTGCCAACGTTCAAGGGCCAGTTTTTGCATGTCTTCCTGTCCATCACTTTCATCAGTAATTTCGAGTCCAAGTAAAGTTTCAATTACATCCTCCATTGTTACTATGCCATCCACTCCTCCATACTCATCCACTACAAGTGCTATGTGTTCTTTTTGATCGAGCAGTTGTTCGAATAGATTGGGCACGGGGGTATGCGCGTAAGTAACCAGGATCTTGCGTTTTATTTCTTTTAATTTCATCGAGAAATTATCCTTGGCCAATTCTTCTAAAATATTGTATTTAAGTACATACCCAGTGATATGGTCGATGTCATCAGCGTAAACCGGGATGCGTGAGAACCTTAGGGAGGACTTTTCTTTAAAAAACTCAGCCAGGCTCATTTCTTCAGATGCGGCAACCAGAACAGTTCGCGGGGTCATAATTTTTTTTACCCTAATTGATCGTAATCTAATCAGATTGGTGATGATCTTTTTTTCTGATTCTTCAAAAATCCCTTCTTCAGTTCCCAAGCTGGTCATGGCAGCAACTTCCTCACGGCTTACCGTACTTTCTTCCTTTCCTTTTGAAATTAGGCGGGTAATCCATTTTGATAATACCACCAGTGGATAGGAAATATAAATCATTACCTGCAAAATTTTTGCTGAGGGAAGGGCCAGTGACCGCCAGTATTTAGCACCAATAGTTTTAGGTATGATTTCCGAAAAAATCAATATCAGAAGGGTGAGTATGGCTGATATCAATCCAAAATAGGTTTCACCGAAAAGGGCAACAGCCTGGGCCCCAACACCGGCGGCACCTATTGTATGTGCGACTGTGTTGATAGTTAGGATTGCTGAAAGTGGCCTGTCGATATTTTCCTTATGCTTTTGAAGTAAACCGGCAGATGTATTCCCCTGGATTATTTTTGTTTGAATAAATGACGTTGAAGTAGAAAGTATTACTGCTTCCATGATGGAGCATAAAAAGGAAACAGCAATGGCTAAAAATAAGTAGAAGAGTAGTAAACTCATGTAGTTCAATATTTTTTGACAAAGGTAGGTAAAACGATAATTTCTGTTTACGCTAAAGGCTTTTGTCCATTTTATCCTCTTCAGGATTTAAACGTGATCCGATAAACGAGATCATTTGCTCCAACTCTTCGGGCAAAAACCACTTTATTTCTGTATCGCGCTTAAACCAGGTTAGCTGTCGTTTGGCATAGCGACGGGTATTGGTTTTGATATTTTCGATGGCGCGTTCAAAGGTGATTTTTCCGTCCAGGTAATCAAACATTTCTTTGTAACCAACTGTGTTCAGTGCATTATGTTGGCGGTACTTTACGAGGCTTTTTACTTCGTCAAGCAGGCCATCGTTAATCATTTGGTCAGTGCGCTTGCCGATGTTCTCGAATAATTCATTTCTTGGCCGGTTAAGTCCAATTTTTATGATGTTAAAATCCCGGGCTTTCGATTGGTTCCTGCGTAGTGAGGTATATGTTTGCCCTGTAGCAATGCAAACTTCAAGTGCCCGTTTCAGCCGGTTTGGGTTTGCTTTGTCAACTATTTCAAAATATTCGGGATCAAGTTCCTTTAGTTTTTCTTGTAGGGATACAAGTCCTTTTTCTGTATGCCAGTTTTTAATTTTGTTTCTAAGTTTATCATCGGGATCAGGTAGATCATCAATGCCTTTGCAAACAGCATCAATATATAATCCTGACCCACCGGTAAGGATGGAGACTGGTTTTTTTGCGAATAAATCGGGTAACAAGCAAAGTACATCTTTCTCAAAACGCGAAACATTGTAATAATCTTCAATCGAAAGATGTCCTACAAAATGATGTTTTGCAGCACTCAGTTCCTCTGGAGTAGGAGCAGCGGTCCCTATTTTAAGCGTTTGAAAAAACTGACGCGAATCCGCCGAAATAATATCTGTGTTAAAATATTGAGCAAGTTCAATGGCAATCCTGGTTTTGCCGATGGCAGTAGGCCCAATTAGGACTATGAGGGTGGGGGATGGGATTTTTAATTGGTTTTCAGGCATCGGCCTCGGGTGGTTTAATAATCATCCTCTGGGTCATAATCATCATCGTCATCGTCCTGATCATCCTTTAGCATCGAATCAAATTCTTTCAGTAACTCTGCCTTCAGCTTTTCAGAATCCTTTTCGATTTTAATTTTCTGTTGCTTGTCATATTTTCCTTTTCGAAGGCTTACTTTCGGGTACTTTGCTTTTTTGTCTGGATTTATTATACCCAACAATTCAAGGTGAAAAGTCTGCATCTGAAGGAAATCATATTCATAAACCATTCTCTGCCCAATTTCATCAAAAAACCTGTCCAAAATAGTTTCGGACATGATAAAAATGGTTTGGACCTGATCATCCGTTTTAAGTTCTTCGTCGGCTTCGCCCGACATATCAATCAAGGTTATTTCGATGAGTTTTTCCCAATTGTCATTCGTTATATGAAATGATGCCAGTTCTTTTCCATCAAGTTTAATGGTCTTTATAAGAAATTCATGCAGGTCTTTAAAAGTTTGATCCGACCTTACTTCTATTTCCCTGATAAACTCTTCCTGATCTTCACTTTCCAACCTAAATTTATAAACCTTCATTGCTATGGGCCATTTTTAATACTAAAATAAAATTTGCGGCAAAAGTAGTATTCAGATAAGAGAAATCAATGTTTTTTTTCCGCAACTTGAAAACCAAGTTTTTCACCCTCATTGAGCATGTAATTGAATGCTTCATCGTAATCATTTTTTATTTCCCCTTCAAGGATGGCTTCACGGATGGCAGACTTAATTAAACCAACTTCGCGGCAGGGTGGAAGATTAAACGCTTCCATAATGATCTCACCGCTTATGGGGGGTTCCCAGTTTCTCAGGCGGTCTTTTTCTTCAATTTCCACAAGCTTTTGCCTGACGATCTCAAAGTTTTTTTTGTACCGCTTGATCTTTTCAGGATTTTTTGATGACATGTCTGCTTCAGACAGGGTCATCAAATCATCAATGTCGTTGCCGGTCTCAAACAGGAGCCTGCGTACCGCAGAATCCGAAACAATATCTTCAGAAAGTATAATGGGCCTAAGGTGCAGGGCGACAAGCTTTTTAATATACCTCATCTGGTCACCCATTGGCAATTTTAACCGCTTAAATATTTTAGGTACCATTTTCGACCCCAGGAACTCATGCCCATGAAAAGTCCAGCCTGTACCTTCAAGCCATTTTTTTGTTGCAGGTTTGGCAATGTCGTGAAGGATAGCTGCCCAGCGAAGCCATAGATTGTTGCTGTTTTTCGAGATATTATCGAGCACGATAAGGGTGTGGTAAAAATTATCCTTGTGCCCCCTGCCTTCTTTGTATTCGGCACCTTGTAGTTCCGCCATTTCAGGGAAAATAATCTTTAACAGCCCGGTGTTAAGAAGTAGTTTGAACCCTCTGGATGGATTGGGTGCTAAAATGATTTTATTGAGCTCATCTGTAATCCGTTCAGTGGAAACAATTTTAATCCGCTCAGCATTATTGGTGATGGCTTTTAGGCTGTTTTCTTCAATCGTAAAATTTAATTGTGTCGAAAATCTAATGGCGCGCATCATACGCAAAGGGTCGTCAGAATAGGTAATGTTTGGCTCCAGTGGAGTACGGATGATTTCGTTATCGAGATCGGAAAGCCCGTTAAATGGATCAATGAGTAAACCATAATCATCTTCATTTAAACCAATGCTCATAGCATTGATAGTAAAGTCGCGCCGTTTTTGGTCATCTTCAAGGGTACCGTTTTCAACAATGGGTTTCCGGGAATCTCTTCGGTAGCTTTCTTTGCGTGCCCCCACAAATTCAATCTCCAGGTCGTTGAACCGGAGCATTGCAGTGCCAAAATTCTTAAAAACTTTTACCCTGGTATTGTTGCCGGTTTTTTCTGCAACTTTCAAAGCGAGATCGATCCCTGCACCCTGAACAACCACATCAATATCTTTTGAGCTTTTCTTTAGCATAAGGTCGCGCACAAAACCACCGACCACAAAAGCTTTGTTTTCTAATTCTTTTGCTGATTCAGCAATTAATGGAAATATTGGATTACTGAGATGTTTACCGAGGTTTAAGTTTTGTGTCTGCATTGCGCTGCAAAACTACAAAAAAGATAGTGTGCGAAAAATTAAATCATTTGAGCATAGCATTGTGAGATTTGTCTTATACCCAAAGTTTTCGATTAAAAATCAATATCAGTTTTTATTAGTAGATTTGTCGTTTGACTTGGTTATCCAGATGATGATAAAGGTAGGGCGTAACCATCTTGCTATTGTTTCTTCCCATTTATGGGATTTCAAAACCAAAAACTACTGTATGCGTCAGCTTAAAATAACGAAGCAGGTTACTAACCGCGACATTGCCTCACTCGATAAATATCTTCACGAAATTGGCAGGGTTGATTTAATTACTGCCGAAGAGGAGGTGCTACTGGCCCAGCGTATCAGGCAGGGCGATGACATTGCACTCGAAAAGCTTACCATGGCAAACCTCCGGTTTGTGGTTTCAGTTTCAAAACAATACCAGAACCAGGGCTTAAGTCTCCCCGATTTGATCAATGAAGGCAATCTTGGTTTGATTAAAGCTGCCCGCCGCTTTGATGAAACACGCGGATTTAAATTTATTTCGTATGCTGTTTGGTGGATTCGGCAATCCATTTTACAAGCTCTTGCTGAACAGTCGCGGATTGTAAGGCTGCCATTAAATAAAATTGGCGCACTCAACAGGTTGAAAAAAGTTTCGATCATACTTGAGCAGGATCTTGGCCGGAGCCCTGAACCGGAAGAAATTGCAAAAAAATTGGAGATTACTGTTCAACAGGTGAAGACTTTACTTAAAAATTCAGGCAGGCACCTCTCAGTTGACGCCCCGCTGTTGCAGGATGAAGACAATACCATGCTCGATATGATGGGCACTGAAGACGGGCCAACCCCCGAAAAGGGATTGCTCCACGAATCGTTGAGAAAAGAAATCGAACGTGCCATATCTACACTATCCCATCGCGAGGCCAATATTATAAGACTTTATTATGGTTTGAACGGAAAAAATCCGCTCACCCTCGAAGAGATCGCTGAGGAGTTTGAGCTTACCCGAGAGAGGGTACGCCAAATTAAAGAAAAAGGGATTAAGCGCCTAAAGCAAACTTCGCGTTGCCGAAACCTAAAATCTTATTTGGGATAATCCAAAATTCAACATTAAAAATTCCTTAAACTTTCCTTTTTTATATTTTTGCCAAAAAGTTTATTATGAGTTTATTAATTGCACCCTCCATTCTTTCAGCAAATTTCGCAAACTTGCAATCTGATATTCAAATGGTGAATAACAGTGCAGCAGATTGGTTTCATATCGATATCATGGACGGCCTCTTCGTCCCCAACATTTCATTCGGCTTTCCGGTATTGAAATCTATCCATCAATTGGCCAAAAAGCCATTGGACGTACATTTAATGATTGTTGATCCGGATAGGTACCTGGAAAGGTTTAAAGAATTTGGGGCTGATATTCTCACTGTTCATTATGAAGCATGTACTCATTTGCACCGGACAATTGGCAGGATCAAGGAGCTTGAAATGAAGGCTGGTGTGGTTTTAAACCCCCACACTCCTGTTCATCTTCTCGAGGATATAATTGCCGATCTCGACCTGGTATTGTTGATGTCGGTTAATCCCGGTTATGGTGGGCAAAAGTTTATTGAAAATACATATCAGAAAATTTCGGAGCTCAAAAATTTAATTGCCAGGCGATCGTCAATAACAATGATTGAGATTGACGGAGGGGTCACACTGGAAAATGCCCCCAGGCTTGCTGAGGCAGGTGCTGATGTATTGGTAGCCGGCAATGCAATTTTTTCGAACGAAGACCCTGCCCGCACAATTTCTTTGCTAAAATCCTTAAAAGCTTAGGCTGATGGTCATCAATAATATTGTATTGATTGGTGCGGGTAATGTGGCAACCCAGTTGGGGAAAGCGCTCCAAAAGCAGGGGAAAAACATTGTTCAGGTTTTGAGCCGGACACTGGGTTCTGCAGAAAAATTGGCCACTCAAATAGGTGCAATTCCCATTTCCAATCCTGATCAACTCACGCGGGATGCTGACCTTTACATCCTTGCAATTCCCGATGATGAGATTCAGGGAGTAGTCGATTCTGTTAATTTTCATGATTCATTGCTTGTTCATACTTCCGGTTCGGTAGGTATGGAGGTGCTTAAAAATGGCTCCTCTATTTTTGGCGTGTTTTATCCATTGCAAACTTTTTCGAAAACCAGGGATGTTGATTTTTCGGATATTCCAATATGCATCGAAGCTTGTGATGAAGTGACTTGCCTTTTGCTCACCAATTTGGCAACTGAAATATCATCTGATGTCCGAAAGATAAACTCTGCCCAGCGGCAATCTATTCATCTTGCAGCTATATTTGCCTCAAATTTCACAAACCATATGTACACACTTTCGGATGAAATTTTGGAAAAAGAAAATATTTCCTTTGATATCCTGAAGCCGCTTATCCGTGAAACTGCAAAGAAGATTGAGTATAAATCACCCAAGGATTCACAAACAGGCCCGGCTATTCGAGGCGATATGAAGATTATCGAAAAACATATACAAGACCTACAAAACGATCCCGCGAAATTGGTCGCTTATAAAATCATCAGCAAATTAATTATGGATGGACATTGGTAGTCATTGATGGTCATTGATGGTCATTGATGGTCATTCGTAGCATATGATAACCATGAAACAAGCGGATAAGAATTAGCGAGGCCAAATGACTTCAAATGACAGCAAAGCAAAATGACGGCGCAGCCTATTGACGCACGAAGTGCAAATGACAATAATTATGTAAGGGATGCAAGCCCCGGAACAGGAGGGGATGGCGGCCCTGGAACATTTAAACCCAAAAACAATGGTAGTACGAAACTATAAAGAACTTCTAAAGGATATAACAACCCTCATATTCGATTATGATGGCGTTTTTACCGAAGGCAAAGTCCTGTTGCTCGAAAATGGCGATCAGCTGCGGACGGCAAATGTTAAGGATGGCTACGCGCTTCAATTAGCCATAAAAAAAGGTTACCGTTTAGCCGTGATTTCTGGGGGCACTTCCAAATCGATAAAGGTGCGCCTCGAAAAGCTGGGCATGGATGATGTTTTTATTCGTGTTGAGCACAAAATCCAGGTGTTTAACGAGTACCTGGAAAAAAATAAACTGAGCCGCAAAGAAGTCCTTTTCATGGGCGATGATATTCCCGATTACCAGATTATGAAGGAGGTTGGTGTTGCTGTTTGTCCTGTCGATGCTGCCGAAGAGATCAAATCAATTTCACATTATATTTCTCACTTCAAAGGTGGCGATGGATGCGTGCGGGATATCCTGGAGCAAGTGATGAAAGTGCAGGGTAGATGGATGAACGACGATGCATTTCTATGGTAGAGGAGAAGAAGGGCAGAGTGCAGAGAGCACAGAGCAAAGAGTAGAGAGCACAGAGCAAAGAGCAGAGAGCAAAGAGCAGAGAGCAGAGAGTGCAGAGAGCACAGAGCACAGAGCAAAGAGCAAAGAGCAGAAATTGGACTATGGGTCAATAGGCAATCCACGTTAAACCGATAGAAAGTTCGAAGTTTCACCAACAGATTTTTAGGTACGTTCACTTTGCTTATTTTGGCAAGTTTGATTGCATGTATAAAAAACTTCGAATGGTTAGCGAAGACGCTAGAAAGTGATATAACGGAGAGTGAAAAAATGAGATAAATGGCAAGGATGAAAGGGTTTAAAGCTGCGAAACGTTAAAAGAGACTAACTTCTCCCTTCTAAGCTCTATCCTCTCAAAATAAACTAACTTTGCGCCCAACAACAGTTCTTTCTGTCGCACCCCACTTTTTACGGGGTGAGGAAAGTCGGGGCAACGCAGGGTACCATACTTCTTAACGGGAAGGGTTCCGCATATGCGGGAAACAGCAAGTGCCGCAGAAAATAACTACCGATGTCGAGGTATTAGTGGAGGCCAGCCTTCGCCAAGGCTTCGGCAGGTAAAGGTGAAAATGTGAGGTAAGAGCTCACGTCGCGGTGTGGCGACACACCGGGAGGGTAAACCTTATGGGTTGAAAGGCCATGTACATCGCGGTGCCGTTAATTCGGAATGATGGCGGCCCGCCTAAATCCGCGAGGGGTCGGCCGTTAGAGTTGCGTCGTGAGGCGTAATTTAGATAAATGACAGAACCCCGTCTGTACGGGGAACAGAATCCCGCTTATAGAACTGTTGTTACTTTTAAACCTGGAAGGTTTTGGAAACCTTCCAGGTTTTTTTAGTTATTACTTTAATTTGAATATGATTTATCAAAACTCCACTACTCCACTATTCCAACACTCCACCATTCCAACTCCAACATTCCACTGCTCCAACACTCCAACACTCCACTACTCCATTCTATTATGTAGGGTATTTACAATTTTTTACACCATTCAAATCCTCCTTTTAAATTCGTTAGCCTACCTTATTTTTATACTTTTGCGCCTCAAAACAAAAATCAAATTCCATCATGGCACATACTGAATATATCCTTCAATCTTTCGCTTCAGGTAAAACATTTAAAGATACCGGCTGGATGCTTGATGCCCCAGGCGAAGAAAAACCAGGATTGATAAGAGCAATCTATAGTAAGAAGCAACTCGAGGTAAAGGATGGTGAAGGCTTTTACAAGTTCGCCGACTGGCTTCCTGTAAGAGATTACCTGAAAGGCTCATCAGCGCCAATGACCTATAAAAGCACTGGCCTGGCCAATGCTTTGGGATTGTCTAATTTGTATATCACTTTCAGTGGATACTTTCCTGAAAAAGGAATAAAAATGCGGACTTGTTCTTTCAAAGAAACCGAAGCCTATTCTGTTTGTGCAAGGCTTGATCCGCAGCATGATAAAGTTCTTGTTGTGGCTTCCGCCGGCAATACAGCCCGTGCATTTGCCCGTGTTTGCTCGGATAACAATATCCCATTGTTGCTCTGTGTCCCCGAGGACAATATTGATGTACTCTGGTTTGATGAGCCGATTAATGACAACGTGAAACTGATTATTTCCCGTTCGGGTGCCGATTATTTCGATGCAATTCATTTGTCGAACCTTGCAGCCCAACTGGATGGATTTGTGACCGAGGGTGGTGCCAAAAATGTAGCCCGTCGTGATGGGATGGGAACAACTGTTCTATCAGCAGCAACATTTATTGGCCAAATCCCTGAATATTATTTCCAGGCTGTTGGGAGCGGTACCGGTGCAATTGCTGCATGGGAAGCCAATCTGCGATTGATTGAAGACGGAAGGTTTGGGAGTCACAAAATGAAATTGATGATTTCGCAAAACGAACCTTTTGTACCAATGTACAACGCATGGAAAGCGAACTCGAGAAATTTGCTGCCTTTTGATGATGATGAAGCCCGCAAGGAAGTAGAACAAATTGACGCCAAAGTTTTATCCAACCGCAGGCCGCCTTGGGCCTTGGCCGGAGGTTTGTTTGATGCACTCACTGATGCTGGCGGCGATGTGCTGACCATCAGCAACCAAAAAGCACGCGAAGCCAATAAGTTGTTCGAGGAACTTGAGGGGATCGACATCCATCCCGCAGCAGCAGTGGCTACAGCATCACTGATTGATTATGCCAAAAACGGACAACTTGATAAAGATGCTATTGTCATGCTCAACATTACCGGTGGTGGCGAGGAACGCTTTAAAAGTGAGCACGAACTCCATTACTTGAAACCTACATTGGTCTTTGATTTGAACCCTACTTTGGATGAGGTCAGGGAAAAGCTTGGGGGTATATTTCATTAAACTAGTTGATTTTGAATGGGTGAAGACCTTCCAGGTTTCAAGCCCTGAACATAATGCAAGACCTCTGGAAAGTTGACAGTTGCCCAAGCCAAAAACCTGGAAGGTCTCATTTATCATGAAGACAAGTTGAAAATGAAAGGGCTGCAATCCCCGGAAGGGGATGGTGGCCCTGGATTTCATTTCCCTCACTTCAATATTCAACGATTGAATGAAGAAATGCAAAGGGATTCAAGCCCCGAGGTACGAGGGGATGGCAGCCCTGATTCAGCACCTGTCTATTTCAGGGTTTCCATCCCATCCCTACGGTCAGGGATTTAAACCCTTCCATGATCTAAAGTGTTAATGATAAAACGGTTGAACACTAAAACGAGAGAATGATTGAATTTAGAAGATTGCAATTCGTTTTTTCTGAATAAACTTTTACTCTTTATTATTTTGCGATAACAAGTTTTTCAGTTGCTTTAAACCCCTTATCCCCGCTAAGGATAACAAGATAAATCCTCTCCTTCCATCCTGAAACTTCTATTTCGATATCCCGTGTTCCTTTCTCTATTTCCTGTTTTAACATCAATCTACCCGATAAACTAATGATTTCGAGGCTTAAGTTTTCGTCTAATGGCCTTATTGTGGTAATCTCGAAGCCATGCTTTTTTTCAACCGTCATTTTGTTTTCGGGGAGTTTAATGGTTACCCTGCTAGTGGCCGGGTTGGGGAAAACCAGTAAATTGTTTTCGGGTTGTAACATAGGTTCATCTAAGTTTACCACGATATCACAATCCAGTTGTATGGTATCGCTTACAATGGTCTCGTTGCATAAGCTGTCGTAGGTGTAGGGCCGGGTGTAAATGCTGTCGTACTCCAGGTCGCTGTTGAACTTCATTAGGATGATTTCTGTATTGTTTGGCGGCAGGTATTGCCCGTATGAAGTCACCAATAGCTTGTTATCGTGTGTTACTAATGAAGCAATCGGAGGATATGCAGTTAATGGAATATCCCTTTGAGCAATAAGGTTTCCCAGGGTATCTGTTTTCCAAAGCATTGATATCCCTGTATCCGGGTTGGGTGAATAAGCACCACCTATTGCAAAGGTTGTAGAATCGTGAAATGCGCTAATGGTATATGCCCCGCCGCTGTGAATGCTGTCTCCCAGGATATCGTACCGTGCGATTTGTTGCCCGTCGCCTGAAAACTTGAAAATACTGGGAACACCTGCATTTACACCATTTGAACCGGCACCAAAAAAATTTCTGTTTTTAAACTCTATAGATGCCCCACATACACCACCAAAATATTCCGGTTCCTGCCAGTAAAACTCCCATTCGGTATTTCCTTCAAGGTCAACCTTTAACCAAAGGGGTGTCCACCACCACAGGCCGGGGTAGCCGCTGACCTGTGCCCAGTTTGAGCCGGAAATTAATACCCCAGAACCGGAAACCGTTATAAGGTCGTGGCCATACTCGTCTAAGTAATCGGGGTCGGTGGCATAAAGCTTTCGCCACAGGGTGCTACCATTTTGGTCTAACTTAAAAAGCCAGATGTTTTCCTCAGCAGGATTACTTCCATAGTTTGTGACCAATACGGTATATGTCCCATCCGGGTTTTGGATAATATCGTTTGCATCATCAAACAACATATTATTATTTGGATAAACAACACACCATTCCTTGTTTCCGCAGGCATCCAGCTTCATAACAAACGCATCCCTGTTTTGACTCACTTTGTCTGTGGAACCCGATAAGATGTAACCATAATCAATTGTTTGGAAAATCCCGGTTAGAAATGTCAAATAGGTGCCATCACCTATCTTTTTGTTCCAAAGTTCCTCACCATTGATATCAGTTTTAATCAACCATCCCTGTGGTTGGTATGCATTTTTTTTAGTGCTTCCTGTAAAAATATATCCTTTGTCATAAGATTCTAATAGGTCAAATACTTTTGCATCAAATGATTGGCCATAGTATTTTTTCCATTCTTGGCAATTTGCATCAAAAAAAAAGAATATGGAGGAAACAATAATGAAATATTTAATTGGTGATTTTTTCATAGTTTCGATATGTTTAGAAAGAAAGCAGGCACTGTGCCTGCTTTCTTCGAAGTTCTTATTTAGCCACAGTTAACTTTGCAGTGTATCTCATATCTCCATTAACTTCAAAAACAACGAAATATACACCTTCCTTTAAACTGGTAGTATTTATCACCAACTGGTTATATTGTTTTGAAACCGATATTTTCTTTATCTCCCTACCCAACACATCAGTTACCTTGAAAAAAGCTTCGAAAACCGGTTGTTCCATTTCATATTCAACAATAAAGTAATCGTATGCCGGATTGGGGAAAAGCTTAAACCATGTTTTATTTCCGGTAACGATTTGTCCCGGCCTTTGGGGAACTACTTTTGCCGATTTGTATGGATCGGGCAAAACCATGGGTTCGTAGTAATTGGTTTTTCCGGCTACCGTTAGCAGGTTGGTTGAGTATTTACAAAACATGGCTTCATTTTTTGGTAAGTGTTGGGTACGAAGCACCAAATGTACGAAATAAAAGAGGGGAATGCAAGTAATCCGGTTCAAAATTTCTGCCCAAATCCGCATATCCCCTGTTGAGAAATGGACGCTCCACATTTTACAATGGATATGGATACGTTTGTAATGTCTTTAAAAAGAGTTGTTTAAATTCGTTGGCATAAATGGTAAATGCCCACAATCGGTGAACGGGATACGAACCCTTGCTCAAGGAATTAAATGTTTTGGTTAAATATATTATAATACAATGGATTAGGCCTTTCTCAGTGGGCTATAGACTGAGTAATTCATGAATCTGGGCTAAAGCCCTATCTGTGGGTTTTTTCGTAACCCAGCCATTAATGGCTGGGCTATGGAAAAACCAAACGACATTAAGGGCTTTAGCCCTTTTATTCATTGTTTATGAATTAATCAGGCAAGGTAGATAGAACCTTTAAAGGCCAAAAAAAAACAGCTTCTTGTATCAATACAAGAAGCTGTTTTTTTAAGGACTAGTCAGATGAATAATTATTCAACATCGTAACCAGCATCAACCCATGCCCCGAAATTACCTTCAAGGCGATATACATTCTTAAACCCGGCATCTTCCATAAGTTGTGCTCCTGCCATAGCAGGCGCATCACCATGGCAATATACTAAATACGTCTTGGTATTATCCATATTTTCAATCAAGGTGGAAAGATCGGTTCCACCTCCACCTGCGTTAGCATTTGTAGCACCGGGTATATGCCCCTGGTTGTATGCGGGCGAAACATCGAAAATAGCTTCAAAATCGCCTGCATCAATTTTTGATTTTGCCGAAGCAGCAGCAGCATCTACGAATGAAACTTCGTCCCATGCACCATAGTTACCTTCTAATCTGTGAACGTTCAAAAATCCATTTTCTACCATTAGCTCAGCACCTGCAATTGATGGGGCATCACCATGACAATATACTAAATAGTTAAGGCTTTTATCCAATCCGTCCAGCATGTTACCCAAGCCTTCAACACTACCAGCATTGGTGGCAAATGGCAGGTGTCCCTGATCATATGCAGGTGACACATCGAATATGGCTTCATAAGGAGAAATAGATGCATCATCAACTAAATCGGCTTTTATTTGACTAGCCATCACATCCGTATAGGTGACTCCTGTTTCAACATTGTAACCAGCATCAACCCATGCTCCATAATTACCTTCAAGGCGATATACATTCTTAAACCCGGCATCTTCCATAAGCTGTGCTCCTGCCATTGCAGGCGCATCACCATGGCAGTATACTAAGTACGACTTGGTATTATCCATGTTTGCAATCAAGCTGGAAAGGTCGGTTCCGCCACCATCTACGTTAGCATTTGTTGCACCAGGCAGATGCCCCTGGTTGTAAGCGGGTGAAACATCGAAAATAGCT
>Ga0208900_1000495_pt1 | contig 24653 bp, 26 predicted proteins | sample AntAceMetag02UKK_FD_184763 | JGI IMG/M metagenome (GOLD analysis project Ga0208900, IMG submission 184763) | Saline lake microbial communities from Ace Lake, Antarctica - Antarctic Ace Lake Metagenome 02UKK (SPAdes) (version 2) | ecosystem: Environmental > Aquatic > Non-marine Saline and... | reverse complement strand
GCCATGTCCATATCCCTGGCAGGTCTGTATCTTCCCAGAGCCGAGCCTAGGATGTCGCTGATATGAATGAGCTTGCTGTCTTTTCTTTTTGTCATTTGCGTTTTTTGTTTAACCTGATATATTTGATCCAATATTTTTGACCCAATATTTTTGATCTGGATACCTGTCGGCTTGATTCTTCTCTTCTTGTAGTTTGTTTTTAATACCACATTCTATTCATGGAACATACCCAAAGTTTTTTTAAGTTGTGTACTTTGAAATTAAAGGCCGACCTGTGCTATAATCAAATAAATATTGCCTTTTAGGGTTGATAATTATAAAAACGGTTATATTTTTTCTATAAAATTATATTAAAATACTGGGGAAATTATGAGAAGGTTTATTAACAATCATTTACACAGGATTTATCTATGAATTGGGATTGGGAAAAGCTACGGGATAACCAGCAAAAGTATGAGAAAAAACAGGGGGGTAGTGGCCCGGGTATGCCCAGGCCTCCCCAGATGGATGAACTCCTCAATAAATTTAAAGGGTTTCAATTCCCTGGCGTTTTCTTGGTGGGTCTTATTCTTATCGCCCTATATTTTGGATCCTCTACTTTCTTTACGGTGGATCGAAATGAGGTGGGGGTGATCCAACGATTTGGCAAATATAACAGACTTGCCCAGCCCGGGTTGAATTTTAAGTTGCCCTCGGGTATCGAAAGGGTGACCAAGGTCAATGTTAAAACCCCGGAAACAGAAGAATTCGGTTTTAACACCTATGGTTCCAGTGATAAATACCGATCATCGGCAGCCACCCCGAGACAGGAGTCTTCTTTGATGCTGACCGGAGATTTAAATGTTGCCGTGATTCCCTGGATTGTCCAGTACAGACGGTCAGACCCCCGGGCCTTCCTGTTTAACGTCAAGAATGTCAAATCCTTGCTGCGAAGTATGTCAGAGTCAAGCATGAGAACCGTTGTGGGGGACAGGAGCATCAATGAAGTGATCTCCAGCCGTGAGGAAATTGCCCTGGCTGCCAAGGAGATGCTTCAAAAGGAAATGGATAATTCCAAGGCCGGTATCAGTATTGTCAACATAGAGATGAAAAAGACCAATGTGCCAGAACCGGTTCAGGCTTCATTTAATGAAGTAAACCAGGCCATTCAGGAAAAAGAACAGACCATATACAAGGCCAGGGAAGAATATAACAAGGCGGTTCCCCTTGCAAGGGGTGAGGCCAAGCGGCTGATTCTGGATGCAGAAGGGTATGCCATTGACCGTGTTAACCGTGCCCAGGGTGATGCAACCAAGTTTAAAGCGGTGTATGACGCCTATGCCCAGGCAAAGGAAGTGACCAAAAAACGAATGTATCTTGAGGCCATGCTGGAAGTCATCCCAAACCTTGGCTCAAAATATATAATTGATTCTGATCAGAAAAATCTATTGCCGTTTTTAAATATGGGGACCAATGGATCAAATCTTGTATCTCCGGATAATCTCCTTCGGAAGGGTGAATAATGATGAATAGCAATACGATAAAAATATTGATTGTGACGATAGCTGCGGCGGTCCTTGTGCTGGTCTTTAGCTCGGCCTACATGGTGGATGAGACCGAGCAGGTGGTGATTACCCAGTTTGGCAGGATTGTGGGGGAGCCTGTCAAGGAGCCCGGTTTAAAATTTAAGACACCCTTTATTCAAACGGCCAACTATTTCCCCAAAAACCTGTTGGAGTGGGATGGTGATCCAGGCCAGGTGCCCACAAAGGATAAAACCTATATCTGGGTGGATACCTTTGCCCGGTGGAAAATTTCTGATCCCGTCCTTTATTTCCAGACAGTAAAAGATGAATTTGCCGCCCTCAAGCGTCTGGATGACATTATAGATCCCGCTATGCGGAACTTGATCACCTCATATCCCCTCGTTGAAACGGTTCGAAATACCGATCGGGCCATGGATACCTTTGATGTCGCCAACGATGATGAAAATAAGAACAGGAGTGTCCGGTATCAGGTGGATCTGGGCCGGGATGAAATCACCCGTCGAATTGTGGCCCAGTCCAGAACAAAGCTTGAAGGATTTGGTATAGAACTTGTGTATATGAAAATAAAGCGGGTCAATTATATCGACAGTGTCCGGCGTTCTGTCTACGACCGGATGATTGCAGAAAGAAACCAGATTGCAGAAAAATTTCGTGCAGAAGGAAAGGGAGAGGCCAGTAATATAAGGGGTGAGAAAGAAAAAGAACTCCAGAAAATAAAATCAGAGGCCTATCGAACTGCCCAGGAAACCAAGGGTCATGCCGATGCAAAAGCCACCCAGATATATGCGGATGCATACGGGGTGGATCCGGACTTTTATGCCTTCCAGAAAACAATGGAAGTTTACAAAAAGAGTCTTTCCAAGGACAGCTCGCTGATTCTATCCACGGATTCGGATTTGATGAAGTACATGAAAGGAGTTGGTAATTAGAATGATTGGCGATTATGCCATCGGGCTGGCGATTGTGTTGCCATTGTTAGGCGTTTAAACGGATAGAAAATAAAAATGGGTTTGAGTATTGAGTTGGGTGTTTGCAACTCAATACTCCCCCCCAAATTGTACATGGTCTTTTGGCTATTTTTTCTTTCTCTGGTGTCTGGTTTTAGCAAGGAGTTTTCTGTGCTTATGCTTGCGCATTTTTTTCCGTCTCTTTTTAATAACACTACCCAAAAAAATCACCTCCTTTAAGATCATTTTATATATTGTTTATATTAGCTAAATAGCTACCATATCATAGTATTTCAGTAAATGTCCAATCCTTTATTTAACAGGCGGCGCATGCAGGCACATCGATATTTTAGCGACCAAGACCTGGAAAGGGTAGATCGGGCGGTTCTGATGGCTGAAGAACTGGTGAATGATTTTTTTAAACTTTCTTCCGGGCAATATTTAAAAAACAGGTATGATATTAAAACAGCCAAGGACCTTGTCGTCCATGAGCGGGTTTGCGGTCCTTTTGCCCAGGTTGTAAAATATGAAGGTCGTAAACGAGAAGATTCCCTGGGATCCTCTTCGTTTAGTCTGTATAAGGTCTGTCTTCAAGATCCTGCCATTCTGTCCGTGGTGGAAAAGGATAAAACACTAGTGTTGGATCCTTTCCTTTTATATGTTCTCACCCATGAGTTGGTGCATGTTGCAAGATTTTTACGGTTTGAGCATCGATATGAAAATGTCGGGGAAGCCGATCTTACTCTGGCTGAAGAAAGACGCGTCCATGATTTGACCTATTCAATTTTGCGTAGGATTTCCATTCCTGGTCTTTCAAAAGTATTTCTTTTCTATGAAGAATGGCGTGGGGGTCATAGAGGGGGAGAAACAAGGTAAAAATTTTGGAGGATCTGTCTTGACAAGGATGAAAGACTAATTATTTTATCTTTGATTTTTCAAGCAGCAATCAAAGCAGCAACGAAGAAAAGTGGAGAAGTAAAAGAAAATGCCAGTTTATGAGTATCAATGTACCGTCTGTGGGCAAGTGGAAGAAGCATTTCAAAAAATTTCAGACTCCCCCCTTGAGAGTTGCTCTCACTGCCAGGGTCATTTGAAAAAAATTATTTCCCAGAGTACTTTTCATTTAAAAGGATCCGGGTGGTATGTCACTGACTATGGCGGAAAAAAGGCCGGGACTGAAACCAAGGAAAAGTCAACACCCAAGCCCATCGAACCGACTAAGACAACTTCTGAGAAATCAAGCGATTCTGCTGAATAGAAGTTGGTATTTGATCACTAAAATTTAAAGAGCAAACAATACGTAACCTAAGGAGAAATGTATCATGAGTTTAAGACCGTTAAGTGACAGAATTTTGGTTGAACGCGTTGCAGAGGATGAAAAAACCAAAGGTGGACTTTTTATCCCGGACACAGCAAAGGAAAAACCAGCTGAAGGTAAGGTAATCGCAAGCGGAAATGGCCGTCTGGGCGAAGACGGAAAGCTTCTTCCCATGGACGTAAAAGTTGGGGACCGTGTTCTTTTTAGCAAATATGGCGGCACCGAAATTAAAATTGATGGCATCGATTATGTGATCATGCGTCAGGATGATGTTCTGGGCGTTGTTGAATAATTAAATTTGTCGAATAATTAAATTTGTCGAATAATTAAATTTGTCGAATAATTAAATTAGTCGAGTAATTTGCCGAGTAATTTTGTTGAATAATTTAAAGAAATAGATGGAGATAGTAAAAAATGGCTAAAGAAATATTATACGATGCCAAGGCCCGTGAAGCAATGCTTCGGGGTGTTCAGGCACTTGCAGACGCAGTAGTTGTCACCCTTGGACCTAAAGGTAGAAATGTTGTTATTGAAAAATCCTGGGGTTCTCCCAATGTCACCAAAGATGGTGTGACGGTTGCCAAAGAGATCGATCTTGAAGATAAGTTTGAAAACATGGGCGCCCAGATGGTAAAGGAAGTTTCTTCCAAGACATCTGATATGGCTGGTGACGGCACCACTACTGCAACTGTTCTTGCCCGGTCAATTTATGAAGAAGGACAGAAGTTGGTCGTTGCCGGTAATAATCCCATGGGTATTAAAAGAGGAATTGACAAAGCAGTTGCCAACATCGTTGGACAGCTTGAAGCGATGACAAAACCCACTAAGGACCAAAATGATATTGCCCAGGTCGGTACAATTTCCGCCAACAACGACGAGACTATTGGAAATATTATTGCAGAAGCCATGGACAAGGTCGGCAAAGAAGGGGTTATCACTGTGGAAGAAGCCAAATCCATGGACACCACCCTGGACGTTGTCGAAGGCATGCAGTTTGACCGGGGATATTTGTCTCCTTACTTTGCAACTGATACGGAAAAAATGGTGGCTTCCTTTGACAGCCCCTTTATCCTGATTTGTGACAAAAAAATCTCTTCCATGAAAGACCTGCTGCCGGTCCTTGAAGAGATTGCAAAGAGCGGAAAGCCCCTGGTTATCGTTGCAGAAGACGTGGAAGGCGAAGCCCTTGCGACCCTGGTTGTCAATAAGCTGCGCGGCACACTGAATGTGGCTGCTGTTAAAGCGCCTGGTTTTGGCGACAGAAGAAAAGCCATGCTGGAAGATATTGCCATCCTCACCGGTGGTCAGGTGGTTTCCGAAGATGTCGGAATTAAACTTGAGAATGTAACCCTCCAGGATCTTGGCCAGGCCAAATCCATTACCATCGATAAAGACAATACCACCATTGTTGATGGTGCTGGTTCCAGAGAAGCCCTTGAAGGCCGCGTGAAAATGATCCGTGCCCAGAGTGAAGAAACTTCTTCTGATTATGACAAGGAAAAACTTCAGGAACGCCTTGCCAAACTTGTTGGTGGCGTAGCTGTTATCAATGTTGGGGCTGCTACTGAAACCGAGATGAAAGAAAAGAAAGCCAGAGTTGAGGATGCATTGAATGCAACCCGTGCAGCCGTTGAAGAGGGCATTGTCCCTGGCGGTGGTGTGGCATTGGTAAGATGTATTGCCGACCTTGCAGCGCTTGATCTGGTGGGTGAAGAAAAACTGGGTGTCCAGGTAGTTGCCAGAGCCATTGAAGAGCCCCTTCGTAAAATTGCTGACAATGCCGGTGTTGAAGGCGCTGTTGTCATTAACAAGGTTATGGAAGGCAAAGGTGCCTTTGGCTACAATGCCAGAACAAACGTTTATGAAGATCTCATTGAAGCCGGTGTTATGGATCCCAAGAAAGTGGTTCGTTTCGCACTCCAGAATGCAGCTAGTGTAGCCTCTATCATGCTGACCACCGAAGCCATGATCGCTGACAAGCCTGAGAAAGATGCAGGCGGCGGAATGCCTGGTGGAATGCCCGGTGGCGGAATGGGCGGAATGGGCGGAATGGGCGGAATGATGTAGGTTAGATTCCACAATCCTTATTTTATAGCTAAATAAAAAAGCCCCTTTACCACTGCGTAAAGGGGCTTTTTTTGTTAGGGTTTTTGGCTTGCAGAAAATTGGTGGCGCATATCCGTAGCTTTATTAAAATTTATTTGCTATGTTACTGCATGTGATCGGTATGAATTATTAAGAGAGGGTCTTATGACGTCGGAATCTATTGGGTTGCTTTACATGTTGAATGATGCAGGGCCTGTTGTGAAATTTGTCATGCTCATCCTTTTGTTTTTTTCAATTATCTCCTGGGCAATCATGTTTATTAAATTTAGGTATATCAGAAACGCCTACAGGGAATCGGCCGATTTTACAGATATTTTCTGGCAGTGCCGGACCCTGGCTGATGCTTTTACAAAAGCCAAGGCATTAAGGTCCAGCCCCCTGGCCAGAATCTTTATAACCGCCTATATGGAAATGGCCCGGTCTGATAAAAAAGAGGGCAAAACCACCCTAAGGCCTGAAACGTCGTATCTACAGGCAATGGGCAGTGTGAAACGAACCCTGGGACGCGCCATTAGCATAGAGATTCGGCGATTGACCCAGCTGGTTCCTTTTTTGGCCACCGCTGGAAATACCGCTCCTTTTATCGGGCTTTTCGGCACGGTGTGGGGAATTATGACTACCTTCCATGGGATCGGGTTGAGCGGTTCTGCAAGTCTTGCGGTGGTTGCTCCGGGGATTTCAGAGGCGCTGATTGCAACGGCGGCAGGTCTTGCCGTCGCAATTCCAGCGGTCATTGCCTATAATTATTTTACAGATCGGATTCGGGTGATGGATTCAGAACTTCAAAGCTTTTCGTCGGATCTTTTAAACATTATTGAACGAGATATTCAAAAACAGATGGAGGCATAATGAATCTGGGATCTGGTAATGATCAGTTGATGTCTGAGATTAATGTGACACCCTTTGTGGATGTCATGCTGGTGTTGTTAATCATTTTCATGGTGACCACCCCCATGATGGTCCAGGGGGTGGATGTGAATCTGCCAACTGCAACTTCCCAGGCTTTGCCGTCCAATGAAGAGCATTTGATCATCTCCATAGACAATGATTTAAAGGTATATATTAATGACCTGGAAGTCAGCGTGGCATTTTTAACCCAGAAACTGGATGCTGTTTTGGAAAATCTTGATAAAAAAAGTGTTTATCTTAAAGCGGACAAACAAGTTCCCTATGGTGTCGTTGTCAACGTAATTTCACAAATAAAAAAGGCGGGAATTGACAGTCTCGGAATGATCACCCTTCCTGAAGATGACGAGGCCTCCTGAGCTGTCGGCATGCTTAATCGATCTCACCTAAGAAATAAAAATATTTTTTTTTCTGCCATTGATCAGGGCACAAAAAATCTTGTGTTTGTTTGTTTTCTCTCTGTTTTTGTCCATGGGTTGTTCTTCGTCGGGATTGTACAGCTGAACAAATTTGATATGGCGAAGCCGCTTCCCCGGGTGATTCAGGTGGATTTGGTTTCCTTTGTTCCCGGACCTGCCGGCGGCCAGGTTGCCTCTGATTCCGATTCTCCGCCGGAATCTGTTGATGACCCTCCCGGGTCTGTTGAAGTCCCGTTGGAGTCAACCAAGAAGAAATTACCCGAAAAAACGATTCCAAAGCCTGTTGCCACATTAAAGCCTGATATCAGCCTGAAAGAAAAACCGAAAAATTTAAAAGAACTCATGGCGGTCCAGGAGAAAAAAGCAAAGCCTCTCCCTAAAAAGCCACCCAAACCTGTGAAGCCCAAACCCAAAGTTGATCCGGAAGAGGCCTTAAAAAAAGCCAGGGAAAAACTGGCAAAAACTATAGAAAGACAGAATGAAAAGCAGATTGCAGAGGCAATGAACAGACTCAAGACTGCCGTTGAAACTAAGGGGAATGAATCTTTTGACAAGGACAATCTGGATAATACCATTGGGCCTGGCGGGGCAGGGGCCGGTACGGGAACAGGAAAACAGGGGTATTCCTCTCTTGATTTGTATAAATTGGCCTTACAATCTGCCATAGAACAAAATTGGGTGTTCAATGATATGCTGGCCCGCATGGACCAGCACCTGGAAGTCAGGGTGATGATTAAGATTTTAAAAAGTGGTGAGATACGCGACATCGCCTATGAAACCAAATCCGGTAACCGATATTTGGATGAATCCGCTAGAAAGGCGATCAAAAGAGCCAACCCCCTGCCAAAGTTGCCAGCGGGGATGGATTCCTATGATCTTGTGGTGATCTTTACACCAAAGGGGTTAAAATAAAATGAACGAGATCCGGTTGAATAAAATTTGCGGGGGGAAGAGCCGATACCATCAATTTATAGGTCGGATTCCATGTAGGATATTTTTTGCTGGTTTGGCAGTGTTGCTGTTTCTCTTTTGCCTGGTACCTTTGCAGGCAAAAGAGGTGGATTATATCAATATCAGCAATCCGTTTCTAAACAAGATTCCCATTGCCATAACCCAGTTCAAGACCTTTAACGGTAATGATGCCGAGGTCAATCACGGTAAAAATGCAGAACAAATTTTAAAGGATGCCCTTGATTTTACAGGATATCTCAAGGTGTTAAATTCAAAAGGTTTTCTTTCAAATCCGGCCCAGACGGGGATACAACTAGGGCAGATCAATTTTAAGGACTGGACCGGAATCGGTGCGGACCTTCTGATTACCGGCGGGATAGAGGAACTAGAGAACCAGGTGACTTTGAAACTTCGGCTGTTTGATGCCTTTAATTCAAAGCTTCTTGTGGGGAAAATTTATACCGGGGCCAGCTCCCAGATTAGGCGGATGATTCATCTTTTCTGCAGCGAGGTTTCCCATAAACTGACCGGCAACTGGGGGGTTTTTAATAGTAAAATTTCCTTTGTTTCAACGGTAAAAGGTCATAAGGAAATTTTTGTCTGTGAATTTGACGGCCACAACCCCAAACAGATCACCCATCATAAAAGCATCTCGCTTTCTCCTAACTGGTCCTTTGACGGGCGTTGGTTGGCCTATGTGTCCTATGCCAAAGGCAAACCTGATCTCTATATTAAAAACCTCAAGGAAAAGCGGGGTGCCATTGTCAACTATAAAGGTTCCAATATTTCTCCGGATTGGATGCCGGACCAGTTGAATTTTGCTGCGGCATTAAGTTTTTCTGGTAATCAAGAAATTTATTTGTTGACCAAAAAGGGAGAAGTTACTAAAAGGATAACCAAGAGTTGGGGAGTAAATGTTTCTCCAAGCTTTTCACCGGATGGGAAAAAAATTGCTTTTACTTCCAATCGGGGGGGGACGCCTCAGATTTATATAAAGGATTTGGATGGCGGTGAGGTGAAGCGGGTTACATTTAAGGGCCGCTATAATACGTCCCCGGCATGGTCGCCTGACGGTAAAAAAATAGCGTATGTGGGCATTAAGAAGAATAAGATTGATATATTTGTCATCAATCTTACGTCGGTCTCTGGAATGCCGGTTCAGTTGACAATGAACCAACAAGACAATGAAGACCCTTCCTGGTCTCCAGATGGAAGCTTGATTGCCTTTACATCTAACCGGGAGGGTGGAGTGTCAAGACTTTTTGTGATGACCTCTGCAGGAACGGACCAGCGGCGGCTTTTAACCTTGACAGGGAAACAAAGCCAGCCCGGGTGGTCCAAATCAACCAGTTTTGAAAATTAATGATCGGGTGTTTAAATCTATTGACAAAGGAGAATGTAATGAACAGAAAATTGTGGATTAATCTTATGGCAGCCATTCTGGTGGTAGGTCTTTTTATGACTGTTTCATGTGCAAAGAAAACGATTGTGACCGATGGGACTACCATAGAAGACCAGGCAAAGGTTGAAGCAGAGGCAGCGGCAGCGGCAGCGGCAAAAGTGCTTGCTGAGCAAGAACGCATTAAATCCCAGGAACTACAGGATCAGATGGCCAAGGAACAGGCTTTAAAAGAAGCTAAAATACTGGCAGCAAAAAATCGGTTTAGCAATCAGAATATTCACTTTGAATTTGACAGTGCCCAATTGAGTTCCATGGCCAAACAGCTGATAGAAGAAAAAGCGGAATGGCTCGGTGCCAATTCAGGCGTTGCTGTTATCGTCGAAGGTCATTGTGATGAGCGGGGAACAACCGACTATAATATTGCCCTGGGTGAGCGCAGGGCAATCGTGGTGAAAAATTATTTGGTTAATCTGGGTATCTCAGGATCTCGATTAACGACGGTAAGCTTTGGTGAAGAAAAACCCCTTGACCCAGCAGCCAATGAAGCGGCATACAGAAAGAACAGGCGTGCACAGTTTGTTATAAAATAGTTGGAAGGAAGATGATTTTGTTCGGGCATAAACGAACCTTAGGTCGATCTTTGTGTCCGGACATTTATTTCTATGCTTTATTTTAAAAAAAAACTGGGTTGGAGTTTGGTAATGAAAACGTTTTTTTTATGGTTGTTTGGGCTGGTCCCTGTTTCACTGGTCCCTGTTTCACTGGTCTTTGTTTCACTGGTCTTTGTTTCAGGGTGTGTAACACCGGATCAATACCAATCTTTGGAAAACAGAATAGCGGTCGTTGAGATGGATAATAACCGGCAGATGTCTGCCCAGCAGGCAAGAACCCATGAAAAATCCCAGGTTCAAAAAGATGTGGAAAGTCTTGAGTTGAAATTAGAAACTTCCACAAAAATTGGCCGGGAACATTACGCTGAAATTAAAGATGAAATGGGGCAGATTAAAGCTCAGTTTCAACAAATGGAAGGCCTGATTGAAGAGATAAATCATAATTTTGGAACCAATCGGCAGGTTTTTGAGGAAAAATTGGAAAAAAGACTGGAACGTCTGGACAATGTCATTTCCCGTAATTATGAACGGGTCATTAGTCTTGAAAAATACATGGGGTTTGAACCTGGGGAGGCCAAACCGGTTGATGCAGGTAAAGAGCCTTTGGCCACACCCACACCAGAAGCTGCCTCTGAACAGGAATCCTATACCCTTGCAAAAAAAATGTTTGATGAGGGAGATAAGGAAAACGCAAGGATCCAGTTTGAAAATTTTATTAATAAATACCCCGACTCAAAAAATGCGGATAATGCACGGTTTTGGATTGCGGACAGTTATTATGCTGAAAAATGGTATGAAAAAGCCATTCTAGAATATCAGCGAGTACTTGAAAATTATCCAGACTCAAACAAGACGGCAGCTGCCAGGCTGAAACAGGGATATTCCTTTGCTGAACTGGGTGAAACTGCAAATGCAAGATTGATTCTAAAGGAACTCATTAAACGGCATCCTGATTCCAACGAAGCCAAATATGCCCAGAAAAAATTGAAAAGCCTGAATTGATTTTTGGATGGTACGATTCAATGGTGGCACTAGGTGCTGTGATTAAAGTTGTGGGTATTGACCCGGGATTGGCTGGCACTGGTATAGGCGTTGTACAAGGTGATACTAGAGATATCAGCGGTTACTCCTTTGGCAGTATTGCAACCGATTCAAAAGCATCTACTCCTTCCAGACTCAATCTTATTTATTCAAGAATAGCAGACTTTTTGGATGATCAAAAACCCGATCTTGTGATAATCGAGGATATTTACTCCCTTGAAAAATACCCTGGATCGGGTATTATGCTGGGGAAAGTAGCGGGTGTTTTGCTGGTGGCGGCCTTCAGGGCCGGCATCCGTGTGGAAGAGGTATCGGTACGTGAGGTGAAAAAAATAATGACCGGAAGCGGGAGTGCTGATAAACACCAAGTGGAAAAATCTGTCCGAAACCTGTTGAAACATGGGGAACCCATTCGTCCGTTTCATGCTTCAGATGCTCTGGGGCTTGCATTGGCAGGGTATTATAGATATGGAAAAATATTATGATAGGATATCTTGAAGGGCGTATCATCCAACATGAATCAGACGGTATTTTGTTGTTGGCAGGGTCCATCGGATATGAAATTCTATTGAATCCCATCACCCTTGACCAGATCACGGCGAACTCTTCGGAGGAGGGGGTGGTTTCTTTGTATATCTATTACCATGTGACCGAACGTCAACCCAAACCGGTATTGATTGGTTTTGGAACGTCTGAGGACAAGGCGTTTTTTCAATTGTTTATTTCCGTTGCTGCTATTGGTCCCATGAAGGCGGTAAAGGCCTTGACCCGACCTGTGGGGGAGGTCGCACGGGCCATTGAGGAAAAAGACGTCTCTTTTCTCGCTCAATTGTCGGGCATTGGGAAAAGAACTGCGGAAAAAATTATTGCCACTCTCAATGGAAAGGTGGCAGACTTTATCGATTCTGGAGCCCAAATATCTCAAACCAGTCCACCTCCTTTGGATAAAAGCCTCAAAGAAATTTCCCAGCAGGTTGAAGATGTCCTGGTGGATCAACTCGGGCATTCTTTGGCATCGGCCAGGCGTATGATAAAAGAGGCCTTTGATCGTAATTCGGCCATTGAAACCGCAGAAAGTTTGTTTGACGAAATCTATCAAGAGGTGCGGTAAGATATGGGCAATGATATCCTTTCTTTTTCCTCAGATATGAAATCGGGCATGAAATCGGACAAAAAATCGGACATAGGATCGGATAAAAAAGGACTGGTGACCTCCGAACAGACCCGGGAAGACCAGGCAGCAGAAATTGTATCCCTACGTCCCACGAGCTTTGACGAGTATGTGGGCCAAAAAGCGGCAATTGAAACCCTGAAAATAGCCATTCAAGCGGCTAAAATGCGCGCCGAGCCCCTGGATCATATTTTGCTGCATGGACCGCCGGGCCTTGGAAAAACAACGGTTTCCCATATAATTGCCAATGAAATGGGAAAAGAGCTGACCATTACCTCGGGGCCAACCCTGGAAAAGGGGGGGGATCTGGTGGGTATCCTGACCAACATGGGGGAAGGCGATATCCTTTTTATTGATGAAATTCACAGAATTCCAAAGATAGTTGAAGAATTCCTCTATCCGGCCATGGAGGATTTTGCCGTGGATTTTATTTTTGACAAGGGGATCCATGCCAGAAGTCATCGCTACCGGCTCAAACAATTTGTTCTGGTGGGTGCTACCACAAGGGTGGGGCTGCTGTCGGCGCCTTTACGGGACCGGTTTGGTATTTTTCGAACCCTTGATTTTTATTCCGTTGAGGAGTTGGTGGTCATCGTCAAACGGTCTGCAAAAATTTTAGCCACCCCAATTTCAAACCATGGCGCACGGGAGCTTGCCAAGCGATCAAGGGGGACTCCCCGGGTTGCCAATCGGCTGCTAAAACGTGTCAGGGATTTTTCCCAGGTAAGATCCAATGGAGAGGTGACACGGGCGAGCGTAGGGGCAGCCCTTGCCCTTGAGGGCATTGATAATCTGGGTCTTACCCGTCTTGACAGAAGTTACCTGAAAACCATTATAGATTTCTATAATGGAGGTCCTGTCGGGATTGAAGCCATTTCGGCCACCCTTCAAGAAGAAACCGATACCCTGGTGGATGTTGTGGAACCTTTTTTATTAAAAATAGGGCTTGCGCTTCGTACCTCAAGCGGTAGAAAGGCATCTGAAAAAGCGTATCACCATCTTAAAATAACCCTGGGCCAGGATGGAATACCAAATGGGCAAAACCCAATGAGTGAAAATAATAATAATGTTTAAAGTGACCTTTGCTGTGTATTTGATCGCAGCTGTTCTGGTATTGTCCTTCAGCCAGGTTTTCGGCAGTGATTTGCCAGATTCTATTATCCTTTTGCCGGAAAATGAAAACGCCATTCTTGTGGAAAAACAAAGCCAGACCCTTTATGTTTATTCCCGGAAAAATAAACGACTGCGTGTGGCATTTTCTGCTGCTTGTTCAACCGGTGAAATCTTTGGGGACAAGAAAAAAGCAGGTGATAAAAAAACACCCGAAGGGGTTTATTTCTTACTTGATGAATATGAAGATCTGTATCTTACACCCGTATACGGGAAAAAAGCCTTTCCTTCTGATTATCCGAATTTTCATGATCAACGGTTGGGTAAAAATGGGTCTGCTATCTGGATTCACGGTACCGATAAAGTATTGAAACCCATGGATTCCAATGGCTGCATTGCCCTTGAAAATGATAACATTCTTTCTCTGGCCGATTATATCCGGCTGGATTCTACTCCCTTGATTATTGTTGAAAAAATTGTAAAAACTGATGCCGCCATACAGGCAGGTCGAGAGAATAAAGTTCGCAGTTTTTTGGAAAATTGGGCCCGTTCCATTGAAACCGGCAGCTATAATCAATATCTTGATTTTTATTCAGATGAATATGTTCCGGATATTTCCTGGTGGGAAACCTGGCTTGGATTAAGGAAGAAATCCATGGAGGAAAAGGTCTTGCTGAGAATTCAACCGGCCAATGTTGGTATATATGCCCATAATTCAATCCTTGTGGTATTGTTTGATTTGAACCTTTCCCCAGATTACGAAAAGGAAGGTGAAAAGGTCAGGGAAAAAATTTTAATCGGAAAACGAAAGTTTTTTATTGAGGAATCCGGTCAAACCTATAAAATAATTGGGGATACACTTCAGAAAAAATCAAAGGGGGATAAAACAAGCTATATTCCTTTGATTGTTGCCGCTCAAAAATTTATAAACTATAATCCTGGGCAAGCATCGGTCATGGAAATACTCCAAAAATGGCTGACAGCATGGTCTTCAAAAGATATGGATGCCTATGCCGGGTTTTATGCCGCTGATTTTTTTTCGGATGGACTTGGAAAAAAGAGATGGGTTAACCGGAAAAGACAACTCGCGAAAAAATATAATTATATCAGGGTAACGGGCAAGGATTTTAAAATAATTGAAAAGAAAGATCGCTGTGATGTTTATTTTTTCCAAGATTATGAATCCAGCAGTTTTTCAACCCAGGGAATAAAACATCTTAAATTTGTGAGGAAAAGTGGATTATGGAAGATATCTCAAGAGAACTGGAACGAGAAATAACCCAGTTAAAACCGTCTCCATATAAAAAAAGCAAGAAAAAGAGTATTCTGATGGTTGATGATTTCGGGGAAATGAAATCGGCCGGTTACCTTAAAGTGCTGGTCTATGTTTTTGGAGTGGCAAGCCTTGTCTTTCTTTTAGCAGCCGGTGGGCTCTATTATTTTTCTTCCCATCAGGCCGTTGAAAATAAGCGTCTTAAAAGTGAGGTGGCCGGGTTTGCAAAAAAGATTGATCGTTTAATCAATGAACGGGAAGTACTCATGGCCAGACTGGTTATTTCAGGGAAAGAACCTGGGATAGAGATGCCGCCCACGCTGTCAGAAGGGCCAAAAGAAAAAAAAGAAGACCTCAAGAAAAAATTGGACCTCAAACGTGAGGAAACTATTGTGGAAACGACGGCATCAGCAACGCCCAAAGAGCGGGTGGATGAAAATAAACAGGGCCAAACTCAGGCGGAACTAGAATCAAAAACGCCTGTTCAGCAAATAGTGGCCATAGAAAAATTTACCGTTACTCGGGATGGTGCAGATGGGGATCTTCTTGTGCGGTTTGACATCCGAAATATTTCTGATAAGCTCGGTGATGTTTCCGGGCATATATTTACCATACTCAAGCCGGACGATAAATCCTTTAAAGACTGGCTGGTTGTCCCTTCTGCAAAATTAGACAAAGGGGTGCCCATCGGATACAAAAAGGGACAATACTTTTCCATTGCACATTTTAAACCCGTTAAATTCAGGATTGAAAATCAGGCAGGGCCAGATTTTTTTAAAAAGGCATCCATCTATATTTTTAATGAAAATGGGGACCTGATGTTTGAAAGTCTCATTGATATTACAGAGGAAGACCCAAGCTTATGAAATCCGATTTTAAGAAATCCGATTTTAAGAAGTATAGATTCATGTGGTGACCACACTTGCGGGTAATGAAGTTGGCAAAATTTATATCACATTAAACCATAAGGACCGCTGAAATAAGTTGGCCCCAAAGGCAAGCTATTTCGTTCAAGTTATAAGATTTACGGTCCGAAGCATTCGAGGAGACATGCAGTGGGGAAAAAAGACAGGAAGAACTTATCAATCATTGATAAAGAGCTTAAAATAGACGGGTCCATATCCAGCACTGGGAAGTTGATTATCAAGGGTCAGGTGACCGGAACCATTGACGGTGATATTGTTATTATTGCAGAGGATGGGGTGGTGAACTCCAGCTCAACAAAGGTATCCAGCCTGACCATTGGCGGCAATTTTAAAGGCGATGTGGCAGCCTCTAAGGAACTTATCATACTCGCTACCGGGATTTGTGCCGGGCGAGTAGAATGCCAGGATCTAATCGTTGAAAACGGAGGTGTTTTAAATGCCGAGGTTTCCTGCAAAACTTCCAGTCGTGTCGCCCCTGGAAAAGAGAGTGCTTCTTTTATGGCCGGGTTTAAAAAGGAAAAGCAAATAGAATTGTAAAATCTGCTTGACATAGGCGGAAAAATTCTGTAATTAATGCGGATTGTGTTTATGAACAGGAGCGAGATAAAATTGAAAAAGTATACATACAGTGCAAAAAGATCCGACAACAAAGAAAATTGGTGCGTAATTGATGCAAAGGATCTGGTCCTTGGAAGGTTAGCTTCCCAGGTGGCTTACAGGATTCGTGGAAAGCATAGTCCCCTTTTTACTCCCCATGTGGATATGGGTGACTGGGTCGTGGTGATTAATGCGGACAAGGTCCGTCTGACCGGTAATAAAATGGATCAGAAAACATACTACCGGCATTCAGGATATATTGGTAGTATTAAAGCGACTACTGCAAAAGAATTGTTTGAGAAAAAGCCGGAAGACGTTCTCAAAAAAGCAGTTCGGGGAATGCTTCCCAAGAACAGACTTGGAAGAAAACTTTGTAAGAAATTATTTGTTTATGCAGGAGATCAGCATCCCCATGCTGCCCAGAAACCTGTAGCAATTGAAATTTAAGATATAAAGGACGCGATAATATCAATGGAAAGTGGAAACGTATTTTACGCGACAGGCAAACGAAAAGATTCTGTAGCCAAAGTATGGCTGGTGCCTGGTACAGGTAAGGTTGTTGTCAACAATAGACAGATGGATGAGTACTTTGATATCGGTGTTAATCGCAAAGCACTTGTTTCACCCCTGGTACTGACTGCTAATAGTGATGCCTTTGATATTAAAGTCACCGTGATGGGTGGTGGGCAGACCGGTCAGGCGGGTGCGATTCGTCATGGCGTGTCAAAAGCCCTTGTCCTTGTCGATCCTGAATTGAGAGCTGTTCTGAAAAGTGCTGGTTTTTTGACCCGGGATGCGAGGAAGAAAGAACGTAAAAAATATGGTAAAAAAGGCGCAAGAGCAAGCTTCCAATTCTCAAAAAGATAGTCCAAAAAGGTAGTCTTTTTTATACGGTTTGCACAATACCGGAAGGGGGGAAGCAAGGTTCTTGTTTCCCCCCCTTTTTGTTTTTCCCTTTTTCAGGTTTGAAAGAATAAATGAAAACCTACCTATTCTATGATGTTGAAACCTCCGGGCTGAATAAGGCATTTGATCAAATATTGACCTTTGCCAGCATCAGAACTGATCTTTTGTTGAAGGAAATTTCCCGGGAATTGATCACCATCAAGTTGCGCCAGGATATAATCCCCTCCCCCCATGCCTTTATTACCCATTGTCTGACCCAAGAAGAGTTAGAATCCGGCATTACAGAGTATCAGGCAGCCCAGAGGATTCACACGCTTTTTAACACGCCAGGAACCATTAGTCTTGGATACAACTCCCTTGGATTTGACGATGAATTTTTGCGGTTTCTTTTTTATAGAAATCTGCTGGATCCCTATGCTCACCAATATGCAAATCAATGTTCCAGGATGGATTTGTTGCCGGTGACGACATTGTTCAAGGTCTTTTGTGACCATGTGTTAGAATGGCCTATTCTTGCAGATGGGAGGCCCAGTCTGAAATTAGAGCTGCTCAGCCAAAAAAATGCCTTTATGACCTCGGGTCGTGCCCATGAAGCCATGAATGATGTGGAGGCTGTGATTGAACTTGCCAGGATTTTTTCCCAGCAACGAGATATCTGGGAGTATGCCCTGGCTTTTTTTAACAAGACCAAAGATGGCTTGCGAATTAATTCAATTGAAAAAGAGTACAGGGTAGGCGATTCTGATTTTCGCATCTGCCTGATGGTGTCTTCTTCATTCGGACCTAAAAATAACTATATTGCCCCGGTGATCCATGTGGGCGAATCTGTGCCGTATAAGAATCAAAGCCTCTGGATCCGGCTGGATCGGGAAGATGGGTTTGCACTGGAAGAAGGGTTTAAATCGGGTGAAACTCAAATGTTTGATTTGTTCGTAATTAGGAAACGACCCGGGGACCAATTGATTGTTTTGCCATGGCTGGACAGATTTAAGCCAAAGATGACCCCAAGGGCACAAACGGCCTTTGCACGAAATATTGAGAAAATTTTGTCTCATCCAGATTCGTTTTTGAAAACCATTCACTACCATCAAGAATATCGATATCCTTTGATCCCTGAAATTGATCTGGATGCGGCATTGTACCAGTCTGGTTTTTTTTCTTCTTCAGAAAAAAAAGAAATCTACCGATTCCACAGTTCAGAGGATAAAAACAAGGCCGCTGCGTGCGATACCTTCGCCAATGGCCGGGTAAAGGAGATGGCAACTCGGATTTTGTTAAGAAACTTTGAGGATCATTCCTCGATTGTGCGAAACAAGGAGTACACAGATCATTTGAGGCGGTTGTTATCGCAATCCTCCGAAGATCATATAGTGGGCTACCGGAACGATGTGAAGTATGGGGTGGTTCAGGGAATGCACGATTTAAGAGAAATTCAGGAACGAGGAAAAGAGTTGACCCCCCTTCAAAAGGAGATCCTTACCTGGCTGAAATGCTATCTGGAACAATTAGTCTCTTAGACCTTTATCGAATCAGGCAGTATTTGATGAATCAAACACTGCCTGACCATATTATCAAATGGATTCGATTACTTAATGGCGTCTTTTAATGCTTTGCCGGGAACAAATTTCGGAACGTTTCTGGCGGGAATATCGATTTCTTTACCAGTCTGAGGGTTTCTTCCTTTTCTTGCTTTTCTTTGTGCAGTTTTAAATGTTCCAAAGCCAACTAAAGTAACAGAGTCATTGCTGGAAAGAGCATCGGTTATCGCTTTGATTGTGCAATCAACTGCAGCCTGAGCTTCTTTCTTGCTGCTGAGCACTTCTGCAACCTTGTTGATTAAATCGCCTTTGTTCATCGTATCACTCCTTTTTTTAGGTTTTAGAAATTACAAACTACAAAATTTGCTTTTCAAAAACATTTCCTAAAGTTAAATAAATTTAAATCAGCTTTTTCGTACCTTAAGTCGTTGGGATGGGCCTGTCAAGTGTTTATTCACATTTTTAAAAAAATTCATGGCCAGTTTTTAGTAAAAAATCCAAAATACCATTGGATCAAATTTTTTCCGAAAAAAATATATAAAATTACACCGGCGGAAAGGTAGGGACCAAAGGGAATTTTAAGCTGACGAGTACTCCCCTTTGAGAACAGTAAGGTACCGATCCCTGCAACAGTTCCCGTAAGCGAGGCTGTGAAAAGGGTGAACATCACCCCTTCTAACCCGGTGGCAGCCCCTATCATGGCCAGAAGCTTGATATCCCCCCCTCCCATTCCTTCGGTCTTCCTAAGTTTGTAATAGAGAAACGCAATGGCGTACAGAATGCCGCCACCCGTGAGAATACCAATCAATACAGATGCGAATGTCATTTCCGGGATGAATGCTGCAGAGGATGCAAAAATAACGATGCCGGGAAGGGAAATGATATCGGGAATGATCTGGTGGTCAAAATCAATTAAGGAGATGACGATTAGTACGCAAACAAAGCTAAACCAGAAAAACAGAGGCGGGGTAAGGCCGAATTTTAAAAAAAGAAAAACAGGGAAAATACCCGTCAATATCTCCACAAGCGGGTACCTGATGGATATCGGATTTTTACAGTATTTGCAGCGACCTTTCAAAAACAGATAGCTTAAGATGGGGACGTTACAATAAAAAGGGATGCTTTCTTTGCAGACCGGGCAAAATGAACCAGGGAAGGCAATGGATTTTTTTTGAGGAATCCTGAAAATACATACATTTAAAAAACTGCCGATACAGGCACCGAATATAAATAACAGGGTTGTCAGTGTCAGGGTGTAATTCATCATTTTAAATTTCCTTGTCAGTTCCTATTTATTTTAATCCAAGAGAGTATCTGATTTTAAAAATATTTTTTCAAGGATATTGTAAAAAGAAAATTCTGTTTTATTGTAGAACCAGCTGTAAATAAATGATGGAAATCAACTTTAATCACTGAATGGAACAAGGATGGGCCTGATACCAAGTTCTATTCAGTGTATTTGTGTTAATAAAGGAGTATAAATGGCAGAAGCAGATATTGATGATCTCATTGAGATTATAGAAAAAGAGGGTAATATCGATGATATTCCCAAAACCATTCCCATGATGCCGGTAAGGGATGTGGTTGTGTTTACGGATATGCTACTGCCCTTGTTTGTCGGACGTGAAAAATCAATAAAAGCGGTTGAGGCGTGTGTGGATTTTGACCGCTATATTTTTCTGTCAGCACAAAAGGATTCCGAGGTTGAAAAACCCGGGCCTGACGATGTCTACGAAGTGGGCACTATCGGGCGTGTGCAAAAAATGATTAAAATGCCTGATGGGAGAATCAAGGCGTTGGTCCAGGGAATAGCCAAGGCAAAAATTCTGGAGTATGTGAAAAAGAAACGGTATTTCAGGGTGAATATAGAACTCCTGGTGGATACGGATCCCAAGGAGATTGACATTGAAATCGAAGCATTGATGCGCAATGTCAAAGAAAGCTCTGAAAAACTGCTGGCCCTCAAGGGGGAGTTGTCCGGGGATGTGGGAGATCTTTTGTCACACATTGAATCCCCTGGAAAACTGGCAGATCTGGTGGCTTCCAATTTAAACCTTCGGGTGGAAGATGCCCAGATGCTGCTGGAAATCACAGAGTCAACGGATCGGCTCAAGACGGTGAATGATCTGTTGGCAAGGGAGCTTGACCTTTCAACTGTCCAGGCGAAGATCCAAACAGATGTGAAAGATGAGATTACAAAAAGCCAGCGGGATTATTATCTTCGGGAGCAGGTCAAGGCCATTCACCGGGAACTGGGAGAAAGTGATGATAAACTGGCTGAAATTGAAGAATTTAAAACCAAGATAAAAAAATGTAAGCTGCCCAAGGATTGTGAAGAGGAAACATTCAAGCAGTTAAAACGGCTTGAACAAATGCATTTTGATTCTTCTGAAGCCTCGGTTGTCAGGACCTACCTTGACACCATTGTCGAATTGCCCTGGAGTCGTTCAACAAAAGATTTTTTGGATATTAAAAAATCCGAAGCGATGTTGGATAAAAATCACTATGGCCTGGCAAAAGTCAAGGAAAGAATCCTTGAATATTTGAGTGTCCGAAAGCTCAATCCCAAGAAAAAAGGACAGATTATCTGTTTTGTCGGCCCTCCGGGTGTGGGAAAAACATCCCTGGGACAAGCCATTGCCAAGGCCATGAAACGTAAATTCCATCGGCTTTCCCTTGGGGGTATCCGGGATGAAGCAGAAATCCGGGGACATAGAAGAACTTATATCGGTGCGCTTCCCGGCAGAATTCTCCAGGGGCTGCGTCAATGCGGCACGAACAATCCGGTTTTTATGCTGGATGAAATCGATAAACTGGGAAGCGACTTTCGGGGGGATCCTTCTTCTGCACTCCTGGAAGCCCTGGATCCAGAGCAGAATTTTGAATTTTCAGATCATTATCTGAACATGCCCTTTGATCTTTCCAATGTATTGTTTATTTTAACCGCCAATATGACCGATACCATCCCTTCGGCATTGCTGGACCGAATGGAAGTGATCCGGATCTCGGGATATACCCATCCGGAAAAAATAACCATTGCCACACAACACCTTATTCCTCGAAAACTTAAGGATAACGGCCTGATTCGAAGATCCATCCATATCAGTCCCACAGCCTTGGCATGCATTGTTTCAGAGTACACCCTGGAAGCGGGTTTGCGAGGATTGGAAAGACGGCTGGATACCATCTGCCGAAAGATAGCCCGGCAGATTGCCGAGGGGAAAAAAGGGAGATTTGCCATAACCAAACAGAATCTGACCCGTTACCTAGGCCCCCCCCATTATATGGCGGAGCTGGATCAGGAGGAGAGTCAGGTCGGGCTTGCAACCGGTCTTGCCTGGACAGAATTTGGCGGAGAGCATCTTTATATTGAGATATCCTTGTTTCCTGGGAAGGGCGAGTTATTGGTAACCGGCCAAATTGGTGAGGTTATGCAGGAATCTGCCCGGGCTGCCCTGACATACACCAAGGCCAACCAGGAAGCCCTGGGGATTGACAAAGATGCCTTTGAAACCTTTGACATCCACATTCATGTCCCGGCCGGCGCCATCCCCAAGGATGGGCCTTCTGCAGGAATTGCCATGGCAACGGCCTTGGTGTCTGCTTTTACCAACCGGAAAGTGAACAATAAGGTTGCCATGACAGGCGAGATTTCCCTAAGGGGCCGTGTGCTGCCCATTGGAGGGCTCAAGGAAAAAACCCTTGGGGCGCTCAGGGCAGGAATCAAGCATGTGATTATCCCGGCAAAGAATGTGAAGGATCTCTATGATATTCCCAAGGCCATTAAAAACAAACTTAAGTTCACCTGTGTCAAGGATGTGAAAGAAGTGCTGGACATTGCCCTGGAAAAGGCCCCGGAAAAGGCCCCGAAAAAAGCTTCGGAAAAGGAACTATAGCTTGCGGATTCTTTCCCTGAGCACTGCCGAGCAGGGGTGCAGCCTTGCTGTTTTTGATAATAAGGCTTTGGTATGCGAAGAATACTGGGCAGACAAGCAGACCCATTCCAAGCGAGTCCTGGCAATGGTGGAAAATATCCTGGCCTGCCGGGCCGGGTGGGGTGTGTCGGAAATCGACGGGTTTATTGCCGCAAAGGGTCCGGGCAGCTTCACAGGACTTCGCATCGGGATATCTGTCATAAAAGGATTGGCCTATGCCGTGTCCAAGCCCGATGCCGGTGTTTCAAGTCTTGACGGCATTGCCTATAGGTTTTCTGCCGCATCTGTTCCTGTCTGTGTGATGATGGATGCACGGCGCAATGAAGTATATTGCGCTGTGTATCATTTTGAAAGGGGAACTCTGGTGGATAAAAGTGATGAAATGGTTTGCTCTCCTGCGCAGGCGGTTCTGTTGGCCGGGGAAACGGCCGTTTTTGTCGGGTCTGGATCAAAAGCCTATAGAGAGCTGATACTGCGCCTGACAAATCCGCGTGCCCTGTTTTTCTGTGAATCCATGGATTATGTAAGCGCTGTTGCCCTGGCAAGGCCTGCTCTTTTAAATGATCATTTCTTTGATTGCCCTGAAAACAAACTCACGCCCAGTTACATTAGAAAATCAGATGCGGAACTCCAATTTGGCACCAGAACAAATAACCAGTCCAAATGAATTAGGTCAAATAAAAAAGGCAAATAACCAGTCCTAATGAATTAGGCCAAATAATTTAGGTCAAACAATTTAGGTCAAACAAGCATATTGACACAATGGCCTGTTGTTTGATATTATACGCTGAATATAGTTTTGGGAAAGAGAGCCTATGAACAAATCAAAATGGCCGGCCCGGGCAGTTTTGCCCATTGCAGTGCCGGGACTGAAGTACGTTTTTTTAACCATCCTCATAACGGGGATGCTTTTTTATTTTGGATGGACGGCAGCAGGTTTTGTTTCCCTGGGAGTGACCCTGTTTGTCTGCTGGTTTTTCAGGGATCCGGATCGGCAAATTCCGGGCGGGGAGAATGAATTGGTTTCTCCGGCCGATGGCCGTGTGATTATTATTGAAAAACTTTCAACCTGTGAATATATGCCAGGACCCTGCCAAAAGGTGAGTATTTTCATGAATGTGTTTAATGTTCATGTGAACAGAATCCCATTTGACGGTGTTATTGAGCGCGTTCAATACAACCCGGGTAAATTTATCAATGCCTCATTTGATAAGGCCTCCATTCATAATGAACGCAATGCCCTGGTTGTAAAGACCGGGGCAGATAAAAAATTTGTTGTTGTCCAGATTGCGGGGTTAATCGCCAGAAGAATTGTGAATTGTGTGCAAGTAGGTGAGCAAATTAAGAAAGGGGACAGATACGGCATGATTCAATTTGGGTCCCGGCTGGATCTTTACCTGCCCCTGGATTTTGAAGTTTGTGTAAAACTAGGGGATAAAACAAAGGCTGGCGCCACTGTGATAGGGATTATGAATTGATAGAAGGGCAATACTTATATGACAAACACAAATTTTAAGAAAAGTATTTATATTCTTCCCAATTTATTTACATCTTGTCCATAACCCAACTATTTTTATAACGGAGTGAATTGTAATTTTGGAGCAAATACCCATAACAACACAAGGCTATGAGGCCTTAAAAAAAGACTTGGAACGGTTGAAAACAATTGAACGGCCTGAAAACATTCGAGCCATTGAAACAGCCAGGGCCCATGGTGATCTTTCGGAAAATGCAGAATATCATGCTGCCAAGGAGAGACAGTCTTTTATTGAAGGCCGTATCGGAGAAATCGGTTATAAACTGGGCACTGCAAAAGTTATAGATCCGGCCAGTGTTGGCAAGGGTGTGGTCCGATTTGCAACCCGGGTTTTGGTTGTGAATCTCGATTCCGAAGAAGAAGTTGAATACATGATTGTCGGTGCGGATGAAGCGGATATTCGGAATGGTAAAATTTCTGTATCCTCTCCGCT